>Ga0075530_1000085_pt1 | contig 37664 bp, 33 predicted proteins | sample NGEPerD_2_FD_75101 | JGI IMG/M metagenome (GOLD analysis project Ga0075530, IMG submission 75101) | Arctic peat soil microbial communities from the Barrow Environmental Observatory site, Barrow, Alaska, USA - NGEE PermafrostL1-D | ecosystem: Environmental > Terrestrial > Soil > Wetlands > Peat ... | reverse complement strand
CGCACGGCGCTTGCGTAAGCGTGCGTAGACGAGCGCATGCAGATGCCTGCGTGCGCTCGCACACGCGCGCCGGACGGCGAGGGGCCTGCTCCGGCGATTCCCCCACCAGTCCCCCACAGCGATCAGAGAGTTAGCAGGGGGTTAGCCCGAAAATGGAAAGAAACCGCAGGCTGAACTGCGGTTTCTCGTGGTGGAGCCAAGGGGACTCGAACCCCTAACCCCCTGCTTGCAAAGCAGGTGCGCTACCAATTGCGCCATGGCCCCGGAGGGCGGCGGCATTTCTGCCACCGCAGTTCCTGCGGGCGTGGGATCAGGACTTGCCGACGTTGTCGGTTGCTTCCGCCCAGAGGGCCTGCTCCTGCTGGCCGGCCTTGACCTTCCGGCTCGCGAAAACCGCCACGACGGCGGCGAGAGTGACAAGGACCAGCTTCTTCATGTGTTTCCTTCGGTTGGTCATGAGACGTGGATGGTGGGCCTAAGAGGACTTGAACCTCTGACCTCTTCCTTATCAGGGAAGCGCTCTAACCGTCTGAGCTATAGGCCCGGGTGCAGAACCACGCAGACGCCGAGGCGACGTCTCTGATGCCGACGGGAGAGATTACCCCATCGAGACGATGCCGCCCAAACCCGAACTGATCAGCGCTCGTCCTCGGCCAGGGTGACCTCGATCCCGCCCAGAAGAGCCGCTGCGAGGTTGTACAGGAAGGCGCTCAGCGTTGCGACCGCGGTGATCAGAACGACGTCGACCACGGCCACGATCAAGGTGAAGCCGATGACCCGGCTGGTGCCCACGTAGGTCTCGATGTCGAACGTCCCGGCGGACTCGCTGCCGAGGACATCCTGGACGGTCCGGTTGATCGACTCCCACACCCCCGCTGAATCCAGCACCGACCACACCAGCGCGACCGCAACAACCGTCACCACACCAAAGGCGATCGAGAGTAAGAACGCAGTCTTCATCACCGACCACGGATCCACGTGTGTGAGCCGGAGTCTCGCCTTGCGGCTTCCCCTGGGACGCGGCGGCCGGTTCGTGGGGGCGCTCGGCTTCGACGCCGTCTCCTTCTCCGGTCTCTTCGGCCGCGACGGCGTACCGCTGACTGTAGCCGAGCCGTCGGTGCGCGAGCTCTCTTCCGACCGCGTCCCTCGCGAGCTGCCGGACACCGCCGCGGCCACACGCTCCGACACGGGTCGCTTGGCCGTCCCCGACGAGGCCTCCTCATCGGACTTGGTGCGCCCGCTCAGCGAGCGCCGTGGCGCCAGCGGTGTGTCGTCGGGACGACGGTCAGCCATCAGGACTCCTCGGTCTCAGTCTGAGCACCATCATTCTCGATTGTTGCACCGTCGTCCGGCTCCTCGCCGGTGACCGCATCGATCTCGGCCGCGCGTTCCACGCTTCGGGCGACGACGGCCACGCTGTCAGACTTGCCCACGCCCACGAACTTCACACCCTTGGTGTCGCGACGGGTGGGACGGAGCTGGTCGTCGATCGCGCTGCGGGTGACCTGACCAGAGGCCTTGATCGCGAGGATCTCGTCGCCCTCGACCACGATGAAGGCACCGACCAGGTTGCCCCGGTCGTCATCCTGCTTCATCGCCTTGATGCCGATGCCGCCCCGGCTCTGGAGGCGGTAGTCGGAGATCCGGCTGCGCTTAGCGAAGCCACCGTCGGTGATCGTGAAGACGTACTGCTCCTGCACCTCCGACAGCCCGTCGACTGCACCGTCGGCAGCGCCGTGGACTCTGGCCTGCTGCTCTGCGGCTTCCTCCGCTGCGACCTGCTCTGCGCGGATGACCGCCATCGAGAGCATCTGGTCACCGTTGCGGAACTTCATGCCCTGCACACCGGAGGTGGCACGACCCATCGGCCGCAGCTGGGAGTCGTCGGCGCGGAAGCGAATCGCCTGTCCCTTGCGCGAGACGAGCAGGATGTCGTCCTCGGCGTTGGCCAGCTCCGCACCGATGAGCTCGTCGCCCTCCTCGCGGAAGTTGATCGCTATCACACCGGCCTGGCGCGGGCTGTTGTAGTCCCCGAGCCGGGTCTTCTTGACCAGCCCGTTGCGGGTGGCGAGCACGAGGTAGGGCGCCTGCGTGTAGTCGCGAACCGCCAACACCTGTGCGATGCTCTCGTCCGGCTGGAACGAGAGCAGGCCGGCCACGTGACCCCCCTTCGCGTCACGTGATGCCTCGGGCAGGTTGTAGGCCTTGGTCCGGTAGACGCGGCCCGCCGTGGTGAAGAACAACAGCCAGTTGTGGTTGCTCGTGGCCATGAAGTGCTCGACCACGTCGTCGCCCTTCAACGTCGCGCCCCGCACGCCCTTCCCACCCCGCCTCTGGGTCCGGTACAGGTCGGCGCGGGTGCGTTTGGCGTAGCCCCCACGGGTGATCGTGACGACCAGGTCCTCGTCGGGAATGAGGTCTTCCATGGAGAGGTCCCCATCGGCCGGAATGATCTGGCTACGGCGCTCGTTGCCGAACTTCTCCACGATCGAGCCGAGCTCGGTGGAGATGATCTGACGCTGGCGCACCTCGTTGGCGAGGATGTCCTCGAGGTCGGCGATCCTGCGCTCGAGCTCGGCGAGACGGTCCATGATCTTCTGGCGCTCGAGAGCGGCCAGCCTCCGCAGCTGCATGTCCAGGATCGCCTGTGCCTGCACATCGTCGATCTCGAGCAGATGCCTCAGTCCTGTCCGGGCCTCTTCGACGTCGGGACTCCGCCGGATCAGGGCGATCACCTCGTCGAGGGCGTCGAGGGCGCTGACCAGGCCACGGTAGATGTGCGCGTCTTCCTCGGCCTTCCTCAGCCGGTAGCGCGTGCGCCGCTGGATGACCACGATCTGGTGCGCGACCCAGTGAGAGACGAACTGGTCCAGGGTCAGCGTGCGCGGCACCCCGTCGACCAGTGCCAGCATGTTCGCCGAGAAGTTGCTCTGCAACTCGGTGTGCTTGAACAGGTTGTTCAGCACCACCCGGGCGACGGCGTCGCGCTTGAGTACGACGACCAGCCGCTGACCGGTCCGGGACGAGGAGTCGTCACGCACGTCGGCGATCCCCTGGACCCTGCCGGAGATCGCCAGCTCGGCTATCTTCTCCGCGAGGTTGTCCGGGTTCACCTGGTAGGGCAGCTCGGTGATCGAGAGCATCGTGCGGCCCTTGGCGTCCTCGTCGATGTCGACGACGGCGCGCATGGTGACCGAGCCACGGCCGGTGCGGTGCATCTGCTCGATCCCCTGCTTGCCCACGATCAGCGCGCCCATCGGGAAGTCAGGTCCGTGCACCCGCTCGAGCAGTGCCTCCAGCAGCTCCTCACGAGTCGCGTGGGGGTTCTCGAGGAACCACTGGGCTCCTGCGGCGACCTCGCGCAGGTTGTGCGGGGGGATGTTGGTGGCCATCCCGACCGCGATCCCCGCGGACCCATTGACCAGCAGGTTCGGGAAGCGCGCCGGCAGGATCACCGGCTCCTGGGACCGACCGTCGTAGTTGGGCGTGAAGTCGACGGTGTCCTCGTCGATGTCGCGGACCATCTCCAACGCCAGCGGAGCCATCTTGGACTCGGTGTACCGCATGGCCGCAGCCGGGTCATTGCCCGGCGACCCGAAGTTGCCTTGGCCGTCGACCAGCGGTGCGCGCATCACCCACGGCTGGGCCAACCGGACCAACGTGTCATAGATCGCGGTGTCGCCGTGCGGGTGGTACTGACCCATCACGTCACCCACGACACGTGAGCACTTCGAGAAGCCGCGGTCCGGGCGGTAGCCGCCGTCGTACATCGCGTAGAGAACTCGCCGGTGCACCGGCTTCAGGCCGTCGCGAACATCCGGCAGAGCCCGGCCGACGATCACCGTCATCGCATAGTCGATGTAGGACCGCTGCATCTCGACCTGCAGCTCGACCGGCTCGATCCGCCCGTTGTTTCCCGGCTGCCCGAACTCGATGGTGTTGTCAGTCACGCGTCATTCCTTAAGGGGTAGCTGCGACGCTCGTCCGGGTCGGACGTACGCCGTCCCGAGGGAGCGTCAAAGGGCTTGGCCGCGGCGGCGCGCCGACGCGCCGCCCAGGCGACCGGGGACGGCGTAACTTCCGACCCGGCTGAGAGTTTGAGCGTGGCCATCAGATGTCAAGGAACCGGACGTCTTTGGCGTTGCGCTGGATGAAGGAGCGGCGCTGCTCGACGTCTTCTCCCATCAGCACCGAGAACATCTCGTCGGCCTGAGCCGCGTCCTCGAGCGTCACCTGCAGCAGCAGTCGGTTGTCCGGGTCCATCGTGGTGTCCCACAGCTCACTGGCGTTCATCTCACCGAGACCCTTGTACCGCTGGATCGCGTTGTCCTTGGGCAGTTTCTTACCCTCGACGAGACCCGCTGCGCGCAGGGCATCCCGCTCTGCGTCGGAGTAGACGAACTCGTGCTCGTTCGGCTTGTTCCAGCGCAACCGGTAGAGCGGCGGTTGGGCGAGGTAGACGTAGCCGTGCTCGATCAGCGGCTTCATGAAGCGGAACAGCAGAGTAAGCAGCAGGGTGCGGATGTGGTGGCCGTCCACGTCGGCATCGGCCATCATCACGATCTTGTGGTAGCGAACCTTGTCGATGTCGAACTCTTCGTGGATGCCGGTGCCCAGTGCCGAGATGATCGCCTGGACCTCGGTGTTCGCCAGCACCTTGTCGATGCGGGCCTTCTCGACGTTCAGGATCTTTCCTCGGATCGGCAGGATCGCCTGGATCCGAGGGTCGCGGCCACCCTTGGCCGAGCCGCCGGCGGAGTCACCCTCGACGATGAAGACCTCGCACTCGGCGGGGTTCGTCGACTGGCAGTCGGCCAGCTTGCCGGGCAGCCCACCACCTCCGAGCAGGCCCTTCCGACTGCGGGCGAGGTCGCGCGCCTTGCGGGCGGCGAGCCGGGCCCATGCCGCTGCTTGCGCTTTGCGGACGATGTCCTTGCCCTCGGCCGGGTTCTTCTCCAGCCACTCCCCAAGCTCTTCGTTGACCACCCTCTGCACGAACCCCTTGACCTCGGTGTTGCCGAGCTTCGTCTTGGTCTGGCCCTCGAACTGCGGGTCCCCGAGCTTGACCGAGATGATCGCGGTCAGACCCTCCCGGACGTCGTCCCCGGAGACACGCTCTTCCTTCTTCTTGATCATCCCCCACTCCTCGCCCCAGTTGTTGATCAGAGAGGTGAGCGCGGATCGGAAACCCTCCTCGTGGGTTCCACCCTCGTGGGTGTTGATCGTGTTCGCGAAGGTGTGCACCGACTCGGTGAACGTGGAGTTCCACTGCATGGCCACCTCGAGACTCATTCCCGCCGCCGCCAGCTCGGCCTCGAAGTCGATCACGCTCGGGTGCGCGTGGTCCTTGCGCTTGTTGAGGTGTTCGACGAAGTCGACCAGACCGCGTTCGAACATGAAACGGCGCTCCAGCCCGCCCCGGCCGTCGGTGTGCACGTCGGTTGCGGCGCTGGGGTCGATGTCGCTGGCGATGGTGCCGTCGGCGACGGCTTCGGCGATCTCCCCGGCTTTGGCGCGCTCGTCGCGAACGACGATCTCCAGGCCCTTGTTCAGGAACGCCATCTCACGGAACCGGCTGGTGATGGTCTCAAAGTTGTAGTCGGTGGTCTCGAAGATGTCCTCACTCGGCCAGAAGCGGGTGGTGGTGCCCGACTCATGGGTGGCCTCGTGTCGCTCGAGCGGGGCGTCGGGAACGCCGTAGGTGAACGACTGCGTCCAGCGATAGCCGTCTCGCTTGATGTCCACCTCGAGCTTCTGGGAGAGCGCGTTCACGACCGAGACGCCCACACCGTGCAGACCACCGGAGACCTTGTAGCCGGTTCCGCCGAACTTTCCGCCCGCGTGAAGCACCGTGAGTACGACGGTGACGGCCGGGATCCCTTCGTCGGGGTGGATGTCCACCGGGATTCCTCGGCCGTTGTCGACGACCTGGACAGCGCCGTTGTCGAGCAGGGACACCTCGACCTTGTCGCAGTGTCCCGCGAGGGCCTCGTCGACCGAGTTGTCAACGACCTCCCACACCAGGTGGTGGAGGCCGCGCTCACCTGTGGAGCCGATGTACATGCCTGGGCGCTTGCGGACGGCTTCGAGGCCTTCGAGGACCTGGATCGCGGAGGCGTCGTACTTTCCTGCCTCCACCGCGTGGCCCTCCCCCCGCGGCGCGAGGGCCGCTGCCGCGCCTGCCACATCGGCTGGGGACAAGTCGGAGCGAACCTCGGTATCGTCGGTGGAGTCGGCAGAGACGGGCGTATGCGATCTTTCGGCTCCAGCCACCAAGTTCATCCTCCGAGTTCTGGTTGTGCGACGCAGCGTTCGACCACGGCTGACGCAACTGATGACATGACGAAGGTCGACCCCATGTCTGGCTCGCATGGCCTAAAGAAAGGCCCGCGAAGCGGAGAACGACCCGATCGCTAGTATACCGGTTTGCGCCCTGAATACGACATATCTGTCCACAGGATGCGGGCTCAGCGGAGTGAGGAACGTCCCTATTCGGCCTCGTAAGCCGTCCGTAAGCCACGAACGGGCGGGGAGTCATGCCCCCGTACGGTCGCGGGGCGCTCAGAACGGCCAGAACGCGTCACCGCGGCCGGACCCGGGGATCACTGGCGATCACCCGTAGGTGTCCCGCGGCCCGCGACCGTCTCGCACGGAACGCCGGCCCTTGCGCCAGCTCGGGCCGGTCGGACCCTGGACGTCGATGAGAGTCACCGTCGCGTCGCCCAGCTCCTCGTTGAGGCGGCGTACCACGGTGGGGGCGAGCATCCGCATCTGCGTGGCCCAAGCGGTGGAGTCGGTGCGCACGACCAGTGTGCCCTCGGCGAACGCCTCGGGGGAGCAGTGGCGGGCCACCTCGTGCCCCACCAGATGGTCCCACCGGGAAAAAACGCCGTGCACGCGTACGTCGGTGCCCCAACCCTGCTCCGCGATCAGCCGGCCGATGGTGGAGTCGAGTAGCTGCGGGTCCCGGTCGTCGGGTCCTGCTCCCGACGACTTCGGGTCGGTCCGCTTCGGACGCCGGCCCGGCCGCAACGACCCGGAGCGTCTACGCACCGACCGTTGTGGCCCGGCCAGTGAGCGAGCGATGCTCCGAGCCAGGTCCAGGCCGGTGTCGTCGTGCTGCGAGGGCTCCGGGGGCTCAGCCTTCGGCTCCTCGGGCCGCTCGTCAGCCATGACGCTCGACCCGCCCATCCGCCACGTCCATGCGTACTCCTTTCAACGCGGCCGGTACGTCTGCCGGCACAGCCGCGGTGACCAGCAGCTGCTCGGCGTCGGCGACCAGCTCCGCCAGTCTCTCCCGGCGGTCGGTGTCGAGCTCGGCGAACACGTCGTCGAGGATCAGGATCGGGTCGTCGCCCCCGGCTCGGAGCAGGTCGTAGGAGGCCAGCCGCAGCGCCAGGGCGAACGACCAGGACTCGCCGTGGCTGGCGAACCCCTTCGCCGGGAGCGGACCGAGCGTCAGCGAGAGGTCGTCGCGGTGCGGACCGACCAGGCTGACCCCGCGATCCAGCTCGTCGGAGCGGCGGCGGCCGACCGCGTCAAGGATCGCCTGCGCCAGGTCGTTGCGGTCCGGTGTCGACCCCGCCGGCAGCTCAAAGGATGACTTGTAGCCAATCGTGGCCGCACCCTGGTCGGCGTCACGGGCGACACTCTCGTACGACGTGCCCACCAGGGACCTGAGGTCCTCGACCAGCGCCAACCGAGCGGCGAGCAGCTCCGCTCCGGTGCGTGCCAGGTGCGAGTCCCACACCCCCAGCGTGGAGAGTGCGGACTCCGGGCCAGACCCTCCACGACGGGCGGCGCCGGCGGTCTTGAGCAGCGAGTTGCGTTGCTTCAGGACCCGGTCGTAGTCCGAGCGGACACCGGCGAACCGGGGTGCCCGCAGGATCAACAGCTCGTCAAGGAACCGACGGCGTTCCATCGGGTCCCCCTTGACCAGGGCGAGGTCCTCCGGCGAGAAGAGCACGGTGCGCACCATCCCGAGCACTTCGCGCGACCTGAGCAACGGGGACCGGTTGACCCGGGCCCGGTTGGACCTGCCCGGGTTGATCTCCACCTCGACGAGCGCCTGCCGGTCATCGCGTACGACGCTCACCCGGATCACCGCCTGGTCACTGCCGTGCCGCACCAGGGGAGCGTCACTCGCGACCCGGTGCGAGGTCAGCCTGGCTGCGTAGTCGATCGCCTCGACCAGGTTGGTCTTGCCCTGACCGTTCGGGCCCAGGAACGCGGTCACCCCGGGCTCGAGAGCGACCTCGACTGCCGGGTAGGACCGAAAGTCGTGCAGGGAAAGGTGGGAGACATGCACGAGGCTCCGACGACCTAGCTCTCACCGGCTGCGGAGTCAGCGCTATCGGTGTTCCGGGCCTTCTCGGTCGCGGGGGATTGGTCCGGGTCGGCCGTGTCCGAGCCAGAGCGGGTCAGGTTGGTGGTCGGCGGCGTTCGCCGGTCGTCGCCGGTCGTCGCCGGCGCGCCGGTCGCCATCGCGTGACCGCCGAACTGGTTGCGCATGGCCGCGACCGCCTTCATCGCCGGGCTGTCGTCCTGACGCGAGGCGAACCGGGCGAAGAGAGCCGAAGCGATGGCATTCATCGGGACCGCGTGCTCGATCGCGGCCTCGACGGTCCACCGGCCCTCGCCGGAGTCCTCGGCATAGCCGCGGATGCCCTCCAGGCTCGCGTCGTCGTCTAGTGCCTCGACCAACAGGTCCAGCAACCAGGACCGGATCACGGTGCCCTCACGCCACGAGCGAAAGACCTCGGTGACGTTCTCCACCATGCCCACCTTGTTGAGCAGCTCCCACCCCTCCGCGTAGGCGTGCATGAGGGCGTACTCGATTCCGTTGTGCACCATCTTGGAGAAGTGGCCCGCCCCTGACGTTCCGGCGTGCACCCAGCCGTACTCCCCGTCCGGCTTGAGCGCGTCGAAGATCGGCTGCACCTTCTTGACGTCTTCCACGGAGCCCCCGGCCATCAGCGCGTAACCGTTCTCGAGCCCCCAGACGCCACCGGAGACCCCGCAGTCGATGAAGCCGATCCCCGTCTCGCCGAGGATCTCCTCGTGCACCTGGTCATCGGTCCATCTGGAGTTGCCACCGTCGATGACGACATCACCCGCGCCAAGCAGCCGCTTCAGGTGGCGGACAGTCTGCCGGGTCGGGTCACCGGCAGGAACCATCACCCACACCAACCTCGGGGGGCTCAGCTGGTCTACGAGCTGTTCGAGGCTGTCGACGTCGCGGACCTCGGGGTTGCTGTCGTAGCCGACTACCGTGTGGCCGGCACGACGAAGACGCTCCCGCATGTTGCCGCCCATCTTGCCGAGCCCGATGAGTCCAAGGTCCATCTGCGTCCTCTCCGTCTCGTCAAGAAAGCAGGCGGCGCGGCATGAGCAGATAGCGGAACTCGAGCTCGGCATCTGCCTCCAGCGATCCCGCTCCCGACATGACGGCGGGCTTGGAGGCTTGGGTGAACGCCATCTCGACGACGGGAGCCTCGATGGCGCCGAGCCCGTCGAGTAGGAACTGCGGGTTGAAGCCGGTGGTGATGTCCTCACCCTCCACCGAAGCCTCGAGCGACTCCGACGCCTGTGCCTCGTCACCGCTCCCGGCATCGAGGGTGAGGACACCTTCACAGAAGGCCATCTGGACCGCGGTGTTCCGCTCGGCGACCAGAGAGACGCGCTTGACCGACTCGATCAGCGATGCCTTGTCCACCCGGGCAATCGTGAGGTGCTTGTTGGGGAACAGCGTGCGGACCTTGGGAAACTCACCGTCGAGCAGACGGGTCGTCGTACGACGGAGGCCCCCGCCGGCTGCGCCCTCGAACCCGATGATCCCCTCCCCAGCCCCGGAACTCGCCAACGCGATGGTCACCTGGCTCCCGGCTGTCAATGACTTGGCGGTGTCGGCCAGCACTTTCGCGGGCACGAGCGCGGTTGCGGCCGCATCGGTGGCCCCGGGCTCCCAGGTGAGCTCGCGATGGCTGAGCCGAAACCGGTCGGTCGCCAGCAGCGAGATCCTCGAGCCTTCGATCTCGATCCGCACTCCGGTGAGTACGGGCAGCATGTCGTCGCGACCCGCCGCCGTGACCGCCTGCGACACCGCGCCGGCGAAGACCTCGCTGTTCACGGTGCCGGTGGCGGCGGGCATGTCTGGGAGTGCGGGATACTCCTCGACGGGCATGGTCTGGAGGCTGAACCGGGCCGAGCCGCAGAGCAGCGAGACCTTGGTGCCCTCGACCGACATCTCGACCGGCTTGTTCGGCAGGCTGCGGCAGATGTCTGCGAGGAGACGACCGGAAACCAGGGCACGCCCCTCGTCGGAAACGTCGGCGGGCAGGGTTGCCCGGGCCGAGGTCTCGTAGTCGAACGTCGACAGCACGAGCCCGCCGGCGCCATCGGAGCTGGTTTCGATGAGGAGCCCGGCAAGCACCGGGACACTAGGACGAACCGGCAGGCTCCGGGCTGCCCATGCGACTGCATCGGCAAGAACGTCGCGCTCGACGCGGAACTTCACTTGTGTTCGCCTCCTGCGGAAGTTGCTGCGGGTGTGCATCCTGCCATGCGCGCGCCCAGCCGAAAAGGACGAGGTCGGATTCCCTGCGAGTTCCCGAGGCCCAGGGTGATCACCGGACCATCACCGAGCCATCAACCGGGCGACCGCCGACTGAAAGGTTGTCCACAGCTAGGGGTGCCCAGGGACGTTCACGGAGGTTGGGAATAGCTGTAGTTCCGTAGTCTTCATAGCAACCGGGGATTCTGTGGAGAACCCGTGTTTGCGCAGGTCATCGGCCATTTTCTCGTCCCGCGAACCTGTGGAGGGACGGGGGAGAGCCGACCGAGGGTGTGCATGACACCGAGGCGGAGCGGATCGTCGTACAACTTTTCCACAGGCTCTCCACCAGCAGACGCCGGACTGCACAGGTCGATCCCCAGGCTGGTGGCTTCTCGTCACGGCTGGCGCGCCTGCTGCTTGATCCGGTTCGTGAGTTCGGTGACCTGGTTGTACGTGCTGCGTCGTTCGGCCATCTGGGTGCGGATCTTCTTGTCAGCGTGCATCACCGTGGTGTGGTCGCGGCCGCCGAACTGCTGCCCGATCTTGGGAAGTGAGAGGTCGGTGAGTTCGCGGCAGAGATACATCGCGATCTGACGGCCCGTCACCAACGCTCGGGAGCGGCTGGCGCCGCACAGGTCGTCAATCGAGATTCCGAAGTAGGCGGAGGTCTGGGCGATGATCACCGGTGCGGTGATCTCCGGCTCGCCGCCCTCGGGGATCAGGTCCTTGAGGACTATCTCGGCCAGCGTCAGGTCGACCGGTTGGCGGTTGAGACTGGCGAACGCGGTGACCCGGATCAGGGCGCCCTCGAGCTCTCGGATGTTGGTCTGGATCTTGCTCGCGATGAACTCGAGCACGTCGGGCGGGGCAGTCATCCGCTCGGTCGCTGCCTTCTTCCGAAGAATCGCGATGCGCGTCTCCAGGTCGGGTGGCTGGACGTCGGTGATCAGCCCCCATTCGAACCGGTTGCGCAGCCGGTCCTCGAGTGCCTCCAGGCGTTTGGGTGCGCGGTCGGAGGTGATCACGATCTGCTTGTTGGCGTTGTGCAGGGTGTTGAACGTATGGAAGAACTCCTCCTGCGTCTGGATCTTTCCCTCCAGAAACTGGATGTCGTCGATGAGCAACACATCCACGTCGCGGTAGCGCCGCTGGAACATCGAGGCCTTGTCATCGCGGATCGCGTTGATGAACTCGTTGGTGAACTCTTCGCTGGAGACGTAGCGGACCCGGGCGCCGCTGAAGAGGCTGCGCACGTAGTAACCGATGGCGTGGAGGAGGTGGGTCTTGCCCAGGCCGGAGTCACCGTAGATCAGCAGCGGGTTGTAGGCCTTGCCGGGTGCCTCGGCTACCGCCACAGCGGCGGCGTGCGCGAAACGGTTGGAGGACCCGATCACGAAGGTCTCGAATACGTACTTCGGGTTGAGCCGGGTCTCGAGCACGCTCGCCGAGGCTCTGCTCGCCGGGATCGGGCCCGCAGGGAAGGGCTGCGCACTGCCGAAGTGATTTGTCGACAAATCACTTTGTAGATGCTCGGCGGCGGGTTCGGATCCCCAGGGCTGTTGGGTCTCCTGGGTGCTCGCCGGGGGCGCTTCGATCTCCGGGTCAACCGTGACCGCGAGGCGCACCTGGATGCCCAGAGACGCGGTCAGTGAGTCTTCGAGCCGGGTGCGAAGGCGACCTTCGAGCTGGCTGCGGGTGAAGTCATCCCCGACCGCGATGATCGCGGTGTTTTCGTGCAAACCGACGGCTGGCTCGCGGCGAGCCAGGCGCGCTGGCTCGGCGGCAGGTCCGCGATCAGCTCGTTCCACACCGTTGCCAGGTCTGGGTGTGGTGCTGTTCCTTCGTCCACGCGGGCCCACTCCAATCCTCGCCGTTGGTACAATGCGGACCATCAGGCGCGTACCTACCGAAAGGGTCCACAACTTTTTCCACAGGTTGTGCATATCGACCTCTGGCTGAAGCACAATCGCGCCGGTGCGAGTCAGTCCTCCACCCTTCCCGCGCAGGCCAAAAAACCAGAGTTCCTGACGCTAGCAAGGATGCTGTCCGTGGATCAAGCCGTTGTCCACAGGCAACATTCCCTGTGCATTCTCCATGTATTCTCTGTGACATTCTTTGGGCGCCCGGTCCTCTCTGCGGGTCGGTTTGACCCCCGCCAACCGCACCGCGTACCTTTGGGCAGTCGAACCGGTGTCGACCGGTGCCGCATGTCACGGACAATCACCAGGACCCGCTTACCGGTCCGCGTACAAGTCGTGTCAGAATCCCCGACACCCGGAGAGCACACTCGTGAGCAAGCGTACATTTCAGCCGAACAACCGCCGTCGCCACAAGACCCACGGGTTCCGCCTCCGGATGCGCACCCGCGCCGGTCGTGCCGTGCTGGCGCAGCGGCGTCGCAAGGGCCGCAACCGCCTGGCTGCCTGACCTCTTCGTGGTGTCTGCCTCGGTGAGTGTGGCGGGCGGGACGTGCTAGCCCGCAGGCACCGGCTCGTTTCGAGCCGGACCTTCTCCTCCACGGTCCGTCGAGGCAGTCGGGCAGGCACGGGCACGCTGGTGATCCATCTCGCTACCGCTTCGCGCGAGCGAACTTCTCCACCCTCTCCTATCGAGATCGGATTCGTGGTGAGCAAGGCAGTAGGTCCGGCGGTGACACGCAACGCGGTCAAGCGCCGGCTGCGTCACATAGCCAGGGAGCGGCTGTCATCGCTGCCGGGCTCTTCCGCACTCGTCGTACGCGCGCTTCCCGCCTCGACGAGCGCGTCCTACGCCACGCTTCGCGATGACTTCGACGCTGCGGTGGCACGGGCGATCCGCGACCAGGATGCCGGGGGGCGAGCATGAAGTACCTGCTGATCGGGCTCTTGCGCGGCTATCGGCTGTTGATCAGCCCGCTCTACGGCCAGGTCTGCCGCTACCACCCATCCTGCTCCGCGTACGCTCTTGAGGCGGTCACCGCGCACGGAAGCGTCCGCGGCAGCTGGCTCGCCGTGCGAAGGCTCCTCCGCTGCCACCCGTGGGCAGCCGGCGGCTACGACCCGGTGCCGGGTCCAGCACTCGCGGCGGGTGGCGGCCACCGCTTTGACGACCAGACCTCCCAGACTCAAGGAGCCTGAGTGATCGACTTCTTCATCTCCGTCGGTGGCTTCATCATGGCGCCGCTGTATTGGGTCACCTCCATCATCCTGACCGGGTTTCACACGCTGTTCGGACGGGCCTTCGGTGACGAGTCCGGGTGGGCATGGGCGTTGTCCATCGTGGGTCTGACCCTGGTCATCCGGGTGGCGCTGATCCCGCTGTTCGTGAAGCAGATCAAGTCCAGCCGGAACATGCAGCTGCTGCAGCCGAGGGTGAAGGAGCTGCAGAAGAAGTACGGCCACGACCGGGAGCGCCTGGCCCAGGAGACGATGGCTCTCTACAAGGAGACCGGGACGAACCCGTTCGCCTCCTGCCTGCCGATCCTGTTGCAGATGCCGATCTTCCTGGCGCTGTTTCGCCTGCTCGACCTTGCCGCTCGGGGTGAAACCCGCGGTGTCCTGACGTCGGAGGACGCTGGGCAGTTCGCAGATGCGACACTCTTCGGTGCGCAAATCTCCGACACCTTCCTTAGGGCGGAAGGCGACTGGAATGTGCGCATCCTGGCGCTCGTCCTCGTGCTCGCGATGACCGCGACCACCTTCCTCACCCAGAAGCAACTGATGAGCAAGAACATGCCGGCCGACGCGTTGACCGGACAGTATGCGCAGCAGCAGAAGATGCTGCTCTATATCCTCCCGGTGGTGTTCGCGGTGGGCGGTATCGCCTTCCCGATCGGTGTGCTGCTCTACTGGACGACCTCCAACCTGTGGACGATGGGGCAGCAGTTCTACGTCATCCGGAACAACCCCGTCCCGGGCACTCCCGCTGCGAAGGCAAAGGCGGCACGGGACCTCGCCAAAGGAAAGGGCGTCGCGGCTGAACCGGAGGGCGACGCGGCCGAGGAGGCCAAGCCCGAACCGCCAAGACCCACCCAGCGTCAACAACCGAAGAAGCAGACCCGCAACCAGCGCAAGAAGAAGCGGCCACCACAGAGCCACCCGGGCCAGGGTACGACAGGGCGGTCGAGTCCGGAGGACGACGCCGTCGACCCGGACAAGCCGCGCGCCTGAAAGGAGCACCACGTGAGTGACGAGCCCACGACAACCGATTCGCAGGGAAAGAGCCAGACGGAGCTTCTCGAGCAGGAAGGCGATATCGCCGCCGACTATCTCGAGGAGCTGCTCGATATCGCCGACCTCGACGGTGATCTGGACATGGACGTCGAGGGTGACCGCGCCGCGGTGTCGATCGTCGGGGCCGACCTCGGACAGCTCGTCGGAGACAGCGGCGAGGTGCTCGAAGCGCTGCAGGAGCTGAGCCGGCTGGCCGTCTACCGCGAAACGGGTGAACGGTCCCGGCTGATGCTCGACATCAGCGGGTATCGTGCGAAGAAGCGGTCCGAGCTCGAGGAACTGGCCTCGGTCACGGTGGCGACCGTGAAGGAAACTGGTGAGCCCGCCCCACTCCGGGCGATGAACCCCTTCGAACGCAAGGTGGTGCACGACGCCGTCGCGTCAGCGGGCCTGAAGTCGGAGTCAGAAGGCGTCGAGCCGCGTCGTTTCGTCGTGGTGCTGCCGGCCTGAGCCCGGCGTCGGTAGCCGATGACCGACTCTGTTTCACGTGGAACACCCCCGGTGGCCGATGTCGCCCGGGGGCTGTTCTCCTCCGCGCTGCCGGCCGCGGAGCGCTTTGCCCACCTGCTCGCGACCGAAGGGACTGCCCGGGGGCTGATCGGCCCTCGAGAGGTTCCCCGTCTGTGGGAGCGCCACCTGATCAACTGCGCGCTCCTCGGGAACGCCATCCCCGAAGGGCTCGATGTGTGTGACGTTGGCACCGGGGCCGGGCTACCCGGGGTTGTTCTCGCGTTGTGTCGTCCGGATCTGTCCCTGACCTTGGTGGAACCCCTCTTGCGGCGCACGACGTTCCTCGACGAGGTGGTCGCGGATCTGGGGCTTGCCAACGTCGAGGTGGTTCGTGCCCGAGCCGAGGAGCTGCACGGCCATCGGCGCTTCTCCGTCGTCACCTCGCGCGCGGTGGCGCCGCTGGAGCGGCTACTGCGCTGGTCAATGCCCTTGGTCAGCCAGGGGGGTGCCCTCGTCGCGATGAAGGGTGCATCGGTGCGCCAGGAGGTCGAGGCCGCGCGGCGGGCGCTCCGGGCGTACGGTGCGGTCACCGTCACCGAGATCGGGGCCGGAATTATCCACCCGCCGACAACGGTGCTGCGAGTGGAGACGGGGCCGCTGCAAGGCTAGGTTTGCACTCATCGGTTCCCTCACCAGGGACCAGGGACAGGAAGGGTCGGTGGGAGTTGTTCACGTCAGTGCCCGGGTTGGGGTGGCCAGCCGAGGGTTCGCCGCCCCTGGCTCACGGTCTCGGGTGGCCGGAGATCCGAAGATACCCACAGAATCCACAGGTTCATCCACAGGTGCCAGATCAGCGCACGGCGCCCGCTGTTTCACGTGAAACAGGGCAGCGCACCGCCGCAGACGTGGCGGCGAGCACGGTGGAACGCAACGACCCGTCCACGCCACTTGCCCGGTCGGTGGAACACCAACTGTTGGCGAGGCAAGGTGTTCGGGTGAGCGAGCCGCTCCCCCGCCCGAGCAGGACGCGAGTCATGGCTGTGGTCAACCAGAAGGGCGGGGTCGGCAAGACCACGACCACAGTCAACCTGGCGGCGGGGTTGGCCCAGCTTGGTCAGCGGGTACTCGTGATCGACCTGGACCCGCAGGGGAACACCTCCACCGCTCTTGCCATCGACCACCATCGCGGCACGGTTTCCACCTACGATGCGCTGATCGAGGGAACGGCGCTCGACGAGATCGCGCAGCCGAGCCCCGAGGTCGACGGACTTTTCGTGGTGCCTGCCACGATCGATCTGGCCGGCGCCGAGATCGAGCTGGTCAGCCTGGTTGCCCGCGAGAACCGGTTACGCAAGGCGATCCACGCGCACCCTCTGGTGTTCGCCGACGGTGACGAGCGGTTCGACTACGTTCTGGTCGACTGCCCTCCTTCGCTGGGTCTGCTGACCCTGAACGCACTGGTTGCCGGTGACGAGATGTTGATCCCGATCCAGGCGGAGTACTACGCGCTCGAAGGGCTCGGTCAACTGCTCGAAACCGTGGAGATGGTCCGGACGCACCTGAATCCCGACCTCGTCGTCTCCACCATCCTGCTCACCATGTACGACGCCCGGACTCGTCTGGCCGCCGGCGTCGCGGACGAGGTCCGCAAGCACTTCGGCGACCAGGTCCTGCGCACCGCGATCCCCCGTTCGGTGCGGATCTCCGAGGCGCCCAGCTACGGGCAGACCGTCATGACCTACGACCCCGGGTCCCCGGGCGCCCTCAGCTACCTCGAAGCTGCCCGCGAGATGGGCCTCAAAGGAGTGACCGGATGAACCAGAAGCCAGAGCAGCGACGTGGCCTGGGGCGAGGGCTGGGTTCGCTGATCCCCACGGCACCCGCACAGCAGCGTCGAATCGATCCCGCGGACTCCGCGGTCGAGGTGGCCGGCGAACCGGGGGCGTACTTCGCCGAGCTTGCCGTGGACCAGATCTCATCGAACCCACGCCAGCCCAGGCGCGCCTTCGACGAGGAGGAGATGGCGGAGCTGGTGCAATCGGTGAAGGAGGTCGGTCTCCTCCAGCCGGTCGTGGTCCGGCCTTCCGGAACGGGAGCCTACGAGCTCGTGATGGGTGAGCGCCGATGGCGGGCCACCCGGGAGGCGGGCCTTTCGACGATCCCGGCCATTGTCCGGGAGACCGGGGACGACGATCTGCTCCGCGACGCGCTACTGGAGAATCTGCACCGCGCGGACCTCAACCCGCTCGAGGAAGCAGCGGCTTATCAGCAGCTGCTCGACGACTTCGGGTGCACGCACGAGGAGCTGGCCACCCGGATCGGTCGCAGCCGACCCCAGATCACCAACACGCTGCGCCTGCTCAAGCTGTCTCCCGCGGTCCAGCGTCGCGTGGCGGCGGGAGTGCTGTCTGCGGGCCACGCGCGTGCGCTGCTCGCCGTGGATGACGGGGAAATCCAGGACCGGCTGGCCGGTCGGGTGAGCGCCGAAGGCCTTTCGGTGCGGGGACTCGAAGAGATCGTCGCCGTGGGCGCCTTCGGCTCCGACCAGAAGGAACCCTCTCCGCGCAACAAGCCGACCGCCCCAGGCCTTACGGATCTCGCCACCCGGCTCTCGGACCGGTTCGACACCCGGGTGAAGGTCGATCTCGGCAGGACGAAGGGCAAGATCACCGTGGAGTTCGGCTCGCTTTCCGACCTGGAGCGGATCGTCGACATCATGGATCCACAAAACGATAGACCGATTTAGAGACTTGTCGCTTTGTCGACAATCGTCGGTCCGTTGGCCGCGCCTCGTTCGGCGGGCCTAGCGCGCGTGGCGTCGCGGAGCGCGCTGAGGAGGGTGGATTCGCGCTCCGGGCTCAGGCCGGCGTTCCGGGGTCGGTCCAGGCCAGCCTGCCGCTCCCCGGCGAGCGCGCTGTGGACCGTCTCGCAGAGCGGGCGCAATGAGAGCCCAGAACCTTTGGCTGCGTCGTTGCGGCGAACCATCATCCCGGCGTACTCGGGGACGGGAGCCACAGCGGCAACGACTCGGGCCCCGCCCAGGGTTCGACGCCCTGCTCGAGCAGCCAGTCCTGGTCGGCCGGCACGAATGCCGGGCTACGCCCGGCCGCTGCGGCGCACTGGCCAGCGAGCTGCCCGAAGGTCACGACATCGCCCACGGCATCGAGAACGCCAGCGCTGCGATGTTCGCCGAGATCGACCAGCCAGGCGCTGAGGTCGAGGACGTCGATGACCTGCAGGGGATCTCCATGGGCGGTGTGAGGACCGCGTCTGCCGAGTCAGCCCGGGCGACACGCCCCGGCCAGTAGCCGAACCGATCGCTGGGGTCGCCGGACCCCGCGATGAGTCCTGGTCGCACGATGACCAGCCGGTGCGCCACCACCGCAGCCCGGAGGGCGGTTTCACAGGCAGCCTTCGCCCCGGCGTAGTCCTCATGGCCGACCTCGCCGCTGCCCTCCCACGACGGGCAGATGGCGGCCGACTCGTCCCCACCAACCAGGGAGTGGTCGGCGTACACCGAGCCTGACGAAACGTAGACCCAGTGCAGTGCCCGGGCAGCGAGTGCCGCCACCGCGGACTCCACCAGCTCAGGCTGCCAGCTGACTTCGACGACTACGTCCCAGTCCTGGTCGGCAACCCCGTGATAGGCCCCGGGGATCCAGCGGTCGGCCCCGACCAGGCGGACGCCGTCCGGAACCTCCCCGGAGTCGCCCCGGGCCAGGCAGGTCACCTGATGGCCCCGTTGTCGGGCGATCCTCGCGGTGGCGCCGCCCAGCCAGGATGTGCCGCCAAGAATCAGGATGTTCAAGGACATGCGCACAGCAAACCAGGGCGCGACACCGGCCGCCAGATCCGAGGGTATAGAAAGAGAACCTTCGAAAGACTACCTTTAATACCATGACCCTCAGCCGGCGACGAGTCACCAGCCCCGCAGCCCTGAAAGCACTCGCACATCCGCTGCGGCTCGCGCTGCTCGAGGTCCTGGTCACAGACGGCCCGAAGACGGCCACCCAGGCCGCCCTGCTCGTGCAGGACACCCCATCGAACTGCTCGTGGCACCTGCGCAAGCTCGCCGAGCACGGGTTCGTCCGGGAGTCACCGAGCAGCGGGGGGCGAGCCCGGCCGTGGCGAGTGGTCAGTGAGGGCCTGACCTGGGATTCGGAGCAGGCCGACACCGAACCATCGGCTGCGGATGAGGGTTTGGCCGACCTCCTGCTCGACAGGGAGCTGCAGAGGTTCAGGGCGGCTCGCTCACAGCGTGCTCAGGAGCCCGCGCAGTGGCGAGAGGCCACCGTGCTGAACCACGCCCAGATGTGGCTGACCGCCGAGGAAACCATGGAGATCGGCGAGCAGATCGGCCGGCTGTTCCAGTCACGCGCGCAGCGACGTGAGAATCCAGCGCTGCGTCCAGACGGTGCACGCCTGGTTTCGCTGGTCGGCTGGGTCGTCCCTACGGGGCGTTCTCCGACCGCCGAAACGGCGCGCTCGAACCGGCCTGACTAGCGCCGCCCCTTCGCCTTGGCGCGACGCCGCTCTGCTCGCTTGCGTAGTTCCTCCGCATCCAGCTCCTTGGCCCGTTCCGGGACAGGCGCGGAGCCGCCGTACGACGCGGGCAACCACCATGAGCCGGGTGGTTGCTCCTGCGCGGGATAGGCCTCGATGGCCGTGCGGAGCTGCGCTGACATCGCGGAACGCAGCTGTGCGGTTTCGGCGACCGGGTCCGCACCGGTCGGGTGTAGCGGCTCTCCGACCGAGATGCCGATCGTCTTGCCGCGCGAGAAGTCCCGCGGGTGGTCCTTGGTCATCATCCGCTGGCTGCCCCACAAGATGACCGGGATCAGGGGGACGCCGGCCTCGCCTGCCATCCGCGCCGCTCCGCTCTTGAGCTCCTTGATCTCGAAGCTGCGCGAGATCGTGGCCTCGGGGAAGATTCCGACGACCTCACCCATCTTGAGGTACCGGATGCCCTCGTTGTACGACGCGATGCCGTCCGCGCGGTCCACCGAGATGTGGTGCAGCGAGCGCATGAGCGGGCCGGAGATCTTGTGGTCGAAGGTCTCGCGCTTTGCCATGAACCGCACCAGCCGCTTCGACGGCTGCGCAGCCAAGCCCCCGAGAATGAAGTCGACGTAGGACACGTGGTTCACCGCGAGCAGCGCCCCACCCACGCGGGGCACGTGCTCGGTGCCCTGCATATGGAACCGCAATCCGAGCAGCTTGAACGCCGTCTTGGCGCCGAGAATGACCGGTGGGTAGGTGATGTCGCGCATGCGGGCTCCTGGTCAGTGTTCGGGCTCGCGGGAAACGGCGTGGCGTACGAGGTCGGCCATCAGCTCCCCCAGGTCGAGCCCAGCGGCGTGCACGGACAGTGGAACTGTGGACGTCTCGGTGAGTCCCGGCGCGACGTTCACCTCGAGAAACCACACCTTGCCGTCGGCGTCGATCATCAGGTCCGAGCGGGAAAGGTCGCGCAGGCCAAGCGCCTCGTGGGCCGTCACCGCCACCCGGGCGCACTCGGCGGCGATGTCGTCGGAGAGCTTGGCGGGCACCTCGAACTCCGTGCTGCCTGCGGTGTACCGCGCGGTGTAGTCGTAGACACCCCCGTCCGGCTTGATCGAGACCACCGGGAGCGCCTTCGGTCCCCCACCGGAGTCGATCACGGGCACCGCGACCTCGTCTCCCTCGATGAGCTGTTCGGCGAGCGCGGTGTCGCCGTAGGCGAAGGCGTTGATCATCGCGCCCGGGAGGGCCCCGGCTTCGCGCACGACGGTGCAGCCGAGCGCCGAGCCTCCGCGGGCGGGTTTCACGATCAGGGGCAGACCGATCGCTGCCACCATCGCGTCCATCACCGCCACCGCACCAAGCTCTCGGAACGTCTCGTGAGGGAGGGCAACGCCCCTGGGTACGTGGACTCCCTGGCGGGCCACGGTCTCCTTGGCCACGGGCTTGTCGAAGGCCGCCCGGCAGGCCGCTGGACGCGCTCCGACGTAGGGGATGTCGAGCAGCTCGAGGACCTCGCGCAGCGCGCCGTCCTCGCCGGTCTCACCGTGTAGAAGCGGAAGGACACACGCGGGTCGTTCGGAGGTGAGGGACGGGAGCAGCCCCGCGTCGACGTCGCGTTCGTCCACCTCCGCGCCGACATCACGCAACGCCTCCGCCACGCGCCGCCCGGACCGCAGGGAAACGTCGCGCTCATGAGACAGACCGCCGGCGAGGACAACGATCCTCCCCTCGATCCTGGGGGCGGCGACTGCGTTCACGTCCAGATCTCCTACTCAGGTGAGGTTGGTGTGGGGCGCTTCGTAACCGCGACCGGAGAACGCGCCCTCTCGCCGCGCGGTCATCGTTCCGAAGGTCTCGCGCAGATCCAATTCCTCCTCGATGACACCGACGAGCCGACGCACACCTTCGCGGATCCGGTCGGGCGTCGGGAAGCAGTAGGACAACCGCATGCTTTGCGCGCCGAAGCCATCGGCGAAGAAGGCAGTGCCCGGGACGTAGGCGACGCGCGAGGTGACCGCGCGCGGCAGCATGGCCTTCGCGTCAAGACCCTCAGGAAGGGTCAGCCAGACGTAGAAGCCGCCATCTGGGACGTTCCATCGTGCTGCCGCAGGCATCAGGTCCTCGAGCGAGTCGATCATCGCGTCGCGGCGCTCCCGGTACATCTCCCGGAACTGTTTGACCTGCCCCATCCAGTCGTGTCCCGACAGGTAGGCGGAAACCACCATCTGCGAGAACGATGGCGGACAGAGGGTCGCCGACTCCTGGGCGAGGACCAGCTTCTCTCGTACGGCGTGCGGGGCCAGCGCCCAGCCCACCCGGAACCCGGGGGCGAACGTCTTGGAGAACGAGCCAAGGTAGATCACGCCGTCGGGCTCGTCGGCCCGAAGCGCTCGGTAGGGCTGGTCGTCGAACCCGAGCAGACCGTACGGGTTGTCCTCGAGAATCAGCAGGTCCGCCGAACGGCAGATCTCCAGGATCTCGGCACGCCGTTCGGTGGCCAGTGAGACTCCTGCGGGGTTGTGGTAGTTCGGGATCGTATAGAGGAACTTGGTGCGTTTACCCGCTGCTTGCACACTCACGATGGCCTGACGAAGCGCCTCGGGGATGAGCCCGTGTTCATCCATCTCCGCGTGGACCACGTCGCACTCGTAGGCCCGGAAGACGCCGAGCGCGCCGACGTACGACGGCGCCTCGCAGATCACGACGTCGCCGGGGTCGCAGAAGATCCGGGTGACCAGGTCGACCGCCTGCTGTGAGCCGACTGTGACAACCACATCGTCGGGATGCCCCTCGATGCCCTCGAGCCGCATCACTTCGCAGATCTGCTCCCTCAGGGCGGGGTCCCCCTGACCGGAGCCGTACTGCATCGCGCTGGGACCTTTGGTGCGCACCAGTTCGCTGATCGCAGCACCGACCACATCGAGCGGGAGGCCCGATATGTTCGGCATACCACCGGCGAGCGACACCACCTCGGGCCGACTGGCCACGGAGAAGAGCGCCCTGATCTCCGAGGCAGTCATGCCTTGGGTACGCGCGGCGTACCGGTCCACATAGCTGTCGAGTCGCGTGGCGCTGCTCGCCACGTCACGACCGACCGATCCGGACATTCTGACTTTCCTTCAATCGTCGTTGGAACTAATAGAATGAAGCACGCTCGGGGCTCCTCGCCCACTGGGTCGAGCACCCGAGTCACCGCTGGGTCACTAGTGGGTCGCTACTGGGTCACTGTTGGGAGCCACGATATGGGACGGCATCGATGACGCGGCGTCTTGCCGCCCTCACCCTCGACAATCTCGAGGATCTGCCGGAGTCATGTCGCTCGTGCGGATTCTGGGAGCTGGACCCGGTGCGTCGTGAGCGAGCCTTGCGCTCACAGGAAACCTGCCGGGAGAAGGAAGCCTGGGCCTCCCGGGTGCTGTTGGAGTGGGGATCGTGTGGGTGGGTGGCCTACGTCGATGGGGATCCCGCGGGCTACGTCCTGTATGCGCCGCCCTCCTTCGTCCCCGGGGCGGACAGCTTCCCCACCTCACCTGCCAGTGAAGACGCCGTCCTGCTGATGACGGCGATGATCTATCCGGAGTACGCCGACGCCGGTCTGGGGCGGGTGCTGCTCCAGGCGGTGGCCAAGGATCTGCTCAACCGCGGTGGCATCCGAGCCATCGAGGCGTTCGGCGACGTCCGAGCCTCTCGCGAGGGGTTCGGCGGATGTGTCTTGCCCGCGGAGTTCCTGCTGCGGGTGGGGTTCAAGACGCACCGAGCGCATGGGCGATACCCACGGATGCGACTCGAGCTGAAGTCGGTGCTCACCTGGCGCGAAGAGATGGAGAACGCCTTGGAGAGGCTGATCGGCGTGGTCCGACGACCCCGGCCGGTGAGTCCGGCCGCTGAACGTGGTCATCGTGAGCAACACCCGCCTCTTCTCTGACCACCGCGTCGGTCTGCCCGCTACGATCCGCGTGCGTCCCCGCGCTCGGCTGCCTCGTCGACGCGTCCGAGCTCCTGGCGCAGCTCGCCGAACCGGAGTACGCCGGTCTCCGGGTCGCTCTCGGGAGACAGGTAGACGCGCTGCACCGCGACCACGATGGCCTCGGCGATCACGTCACGGAAACTCGGGTCAGAGAGCCGCTCGGCGTCACCAGGGTTGGTGATGTAACCGACGTCGATGCGCACTGCCGGCATTCGGGTTCGGCGGAGGAAGTCCCAGGTCTTGGGGTGGATGCGCAGATCGGCCAGATCGGTGCGGGCCACGATCTCGCGCTGCACCAGACCGGCGAACCTTTCGCCGACCGAGGAACGAACTCCATGCGAGTCGAGACCGTAGAAGTACGTCGCCACTCCGCACGCATCTGAGGTATCGGAGGAGTCGAGGTGGAGGGAGACGCACAGATTCGCGTCCGTTCGGTTGGCGAACTCCGCACGGTCCGTCTCGCTGTGTGACTCGGGGTCGCCCCGGTGCGTGAGGAAGGCCTGCACGCCGGTAGCCACCAGCCGGCCTTCCACACGACGGGCCAGGTCATCGGTAATAGCCGCGGCCCGACCAGCGAGCGCTGAGTCGACGGTCCTGACGGCGGCGGCGTCGATGACCACGACCTTGCCGGGCAACTGCGGTCCGGCCTTGCGGATAGTCTCCTCGGCACGCATGGCGTTCGGCCGGCCACCCTGAACGATCGGAGCGAGCCGGGCGAGGGACTTGAGCGTCGCTGGTCCGCAGGTGCCGTCAGCCGGAAGCCCGATGTTGCGCTGGAAGTCACGCACGCCCTGCTCGGTCTGCCCACCGAACAGGCCGTCGGGGCGACCGACCTTGAAACCGAGGTCGAGGAGCCGTTGCTGCAGCGTGACCACGTCATCGCCCGTGATCAGGTTTCCGGGGATATGGGTCAGCAATCGGTCACCGAGCCCCCACCGCGCTTCATCCAGCACGCGGTACGTCGCCTGCCCCACAATCCCGTCCACCGTGAGTCCCCGCTCCTGCTGGAACGCGCGAACGGCGTGGTCGACGTGCTCGTCGAACTGGCCGTTGCCTGGGCGGTCGAGGAGACCGAGCATGGTCAGCCTGGAGGCAATGTCGACCACAGCGTCGCCACGGTCGCCGATTCGAAAGATCGCGGGGGCTCCTGTGCGTACGTCGGCCACTCGATGTCCTCCGGACTGGGGGGTTGGGGCGGGCTCCAGCGGTCGCGTGCTGCTCGAGTGCGGCTCCACTCTCAACAGTTCTACCAAATGGACGTACATCGAGAGTCTATGGTCTTCGCTACGTCGGCGCCTGACCCCCTCAGCCTCGTGGGCAACAGTTTCATCAAGGTATGTGGGCGAACCTGCACGTCCCACGACGAGTTCGTCATGGGGAGTGCAGGACTGTCGTGGGAAGTCGTCGCGTCAGCAACACGTCGCCGAGCAACGTCATCCCACCCGCGCGCAACAGCAGCCTGCGCAACAGCGACCAGAACGTATGACGTCCGACGGATGCCGTTGGGCAGTGGGTGTCTGTTGATTGTCGAGCGTGGGAACGGCCCAGATGCGTGGGGCTGGGAGCCGGATCGCGGGTATCTTGCCCGCTACCTGACGGCCCGGCGCCTTTCTGCAACAGCTCCAGAGCGCAGTTGTGGCCGTGTTCTGATTCGGCACCCGAGGTCAGTGGAAGTACGTCAACGTTCGGCGCGCTTCTGCGTTTCTGGAGCACTCGGTCGAACAGCGCATCGAGTGGGCTGTATCTCAGCCGATGAACTCGCTGAGCTCGTGGAGCAGCGCCGCCTTCGGCTTGGCGCCGACGATCTGCTTCACTATCTCGCCGTCGTTGTAGACGTTGAGCGTCGGGATCCCAGTGACGCGGTAGGTCGCGGGCGTGACCGGGTTCTCATCGACGTTCATCTTCACCATCGCGAGCTTGTCGCTGTGCTGGGCGTAGATCTCTTCGAGAATGGGAGAGACCTGGCGGCAGGGGCCGCACCATTCCGCCCAGAAGTCGACGAGCACGGGCTTGTCGGACTTCAGGACAGTGGTGTCGAAGTCGGCGTCGGTCACTGCTTGCATGTCAGCCACAAAAGGCTCCTTCTCGAAAGTTCGCTGTGGTCCTGCCCAGTAAACACCGGGCCCAGGACATTTCTTCCTTCAGGCGCTGGCGATCTGGACCTGCTCGGAGAGCATTGCGGTCGCGATCGGAGAGGAGGTCGTGTGCGCCGCATGCTCGAGGTCGGTCAGGTAACGCTCGGCGTCCAGCGCCGCGGCACAGCCGGTCCCGGCAGCGGTGACCGCCTGCCGGTAGTGGTGGTCCACGAGGTCGCCGGACGCGAAGACGCCCGGCAGGTTCGTCCTGGTCGAGGGATGGTCCACCAGAACGTATCCCTCCTCGTCCAGACGGACCTGCCCGTGCAGAAGCTCTGAGCGCGGATCGTGGCCGACCGCGATGAACAGGCCGGTGACGGCCAGTTCGCCCTTCTCGCCGGTGACCGTGTCGACCAGGGTCAGCCCGGTGACCTTGTCCTCGCCATGGATGGACTCGACGGCAGAGTTCCAGGCGAACTCGATCTTGGGGTCCGCGAAGGCGCGGTCCTGCATGATCTTCGAGGCGCGCAGCTCGTCGCGGCGGTGCACTATGGTCACCTTGCTGGCGAACCGGGACAAGAACGTCGCCTCCTCGATGGCGGAGTCACCTCCGCCGACGACGGCGATGGCCTGGTCGCGGAAGAAGAAGCCGTCACACGTCGCACACCAGCTCACGCCGTGGCCAGAGAGCCGGTCTTCGCCCTCGAGGCCCAGCTTGCGGTAGCCCGAACCCGTCGCCAGGATCACCGCGTGTGCGGAGAAGATCTCACCGGCTGCGTTGCTCACAACCTTGACCGCGCCCGTCAGGTCGACCCCGGTGATGTCGTCGGAAACGATCTCCGCACCGAACCGCTCCGCCTGTGAGCGCATCTCGTCCATCAGCTGCGGTCCCATGATCCCGTCCCGGAAGCCGGGATAGTTCTCCACCTCGGTGGTGGTCATCAACGCCCCACCGGCGGTGACCGAACCTTCGAAGACCAGGGGGGAGAGGTTCGCGCGAGCGGCGTACACCGCAGCGGTGTACCCAGCCGGGCCCGAGCCGACAATGATCACGTTGCGCACGTTCTGATCGGTCATGAAACTCCGAACTTCTGGTTGCGTGAGACTGGTGTGGCTGAACACGCTCCTGGCCATAGCCTGCCGAAGGCAAGAGTGCCTGTCACAGGGCACAACCGATCCCAGGCTCGCCTGATTCCCGCAGGGTACCCCGCGGACCGCCGCCGCTCCCGGTGAAGTCGCGTCAGCGAGTATCGACCCTGGTCGAGGCCAGCGGCGGCCCCGCGTGGTCGCAGGCATAGACCTCGGCCGCTCGGCGACCGTTCTCGGGCGCTCGCAGCACCATCGTCGCGGGTTCTCCGTCGAGGCGTACGACGATGAGCTCGTCGCCCCGCCCGGTGGCGGGGGCCACGCACCCGCGAATCTCACCCCGGGCCTCGGCCGAAAGCCCGCCCAAGAGCCCGCCCGGGATGCCGGCCAGGACAGGCGAGTCGGAGACCCGCTGCGCGTCTGTGTTCAGCGAGTCAGATCGAAGTCTGGGCACGGCTATTCGACCGGTGTCCTGCTGAGATTTGGCCGCTGCGGCGGCCTCGCGGTCTTCATCCTTGTCCTCGCGCTTGGACGCGGTGTCGGGTCCCGCGGCCTCCGGAGCGGCCTGGTCCTGCGCACTCGCGTCTCCCGCATCGCCGTCTTCATCGGAGGCTGCCTCGTCCGAGGACTGAACGGATTCGGTCCCGCTCATCACGTTGCCGATCCCCAACCCCAGCACCGTCACTGCGGCCGCGGCGACCAGCAATCTGGGCCACCGAGCGGCCCTTCGCTCGGACAGGTCCGTGACCGCTGCTGAGCCGTGGCCGGGCGTCGTTCCGGCACGTTCGGCAACCAGGCCAGCGAGGACATCGTCGAGTCGCTGTGCCACCTCCTCAGGCATCGCCGGCGCGGGGTCGTCTAGGGCAGCGAGCAGCCGGCGTACGTCGTCCTGTTCCGCCTCCTCAGGCGTCACGGTTGGCCACCTCCTCCGGGGTCTGGCTGGATCCGCTGTGGGTCAAGTATTGGGTCATGCATGGGGGCATCGTCACTAGCTCGGACGCGGGGAGGCGGCGAAGGGTTCCGTTGCCGCAGGCCCTGAAGCAACGGAACGAGCCTGGCTCGCCCGCGGGAGCAGCGACTCTTGACGGTTCCGGGCGCGCACCCCAGGATCTCGGCCGCCTCGTCAACGGGGTACCCCTCCATGTCGACGAGCACCAGTGCCGCCTTCTGGTCCGCGGGCAGCGTGTCGAGCGCGGCAAGCACGGCGGTTCGCTGCTCGTCGCCGAGCACGACCTCGAGCGGGTCGACTGTCCCGGTCGACCGCGGCGTGCCGGTGGCAAGGGAGCCGCCGTCGATGTACGCCGCGGGCTCGTCGGGCAGCGGCTGTGCGAACCGGACCTTTGCTCGGCGCAGCCGATCGAGACACGCGTTGACCACGATGCGGTGCAACCAGGTGGTGACCGCTGCGTCACCCCGGTAGGACCCGGCTCGGCGGAAGGCCGAGATCATCGCGTCCTGTAGGGAGTCGGCGGCGTCCTCCGGGTCGCCCGTCGTGCGAAGAGCGACCGCCCACAGCCGGTCTCGGTGACGCGCGAACAGCCTTCCGAAGGCCTCGGCGTCGTCGGCGAGGTGAGCCGCGAGAAGCTCCCGGTCATCGCGAGGGTCGTCGGGCCCCCCCGCGCGGAGCGTCACGGACGTACGACGATCTCTGCGATCTGCCCCTGATATCCACCTTCCGCAGGCGGCAGCGAGGTCAGCCATACGACGACGTACTGCGTGCTCACCGGCTCCTCGAGGTTCAGGTCCACCCTGGGCCCGGTGTCTTCGGCAGCGGCGACCTGCTGGAGACCATCGGTGCTCGTGGGCAGCGCGGCCCCCTCCTCGGCGGCGAGCAGCTCCACGTTGTTAGGACGTCCGATCAGGGTGAGCTGCACCTGCGAGACGTCCGCTGTCTCTCCGAGGTCGACGACTAGGCCCACACCGTCCTTGAGCAACCCGAGCTGCGGGTTGTTGAAGTACGTCATTGTCCTCCAGGCGGTCGCCGGGTCACCGTCCACGGCAAGCTCTGCGAGCTCGGCGTTCTCTTCGGGCGGGTCACCCTCGGGATCGAAGTCGCTGACCCCGGCGATGGTGAGCGGCCCGGCCGTCGCCCCGGTCTCGGACGGTTCGGCCGACCCGTCCCCCTGGGGTGACGGCGGCGGTTCCTCACCGCCCCGGCCCAGGTTGAAGGCCAGGATGATGACGAGCACCAACAGCAGAATCGCCGCGATCATCGCCGCGAGCCGAAGCCAGCTCTTTCCCGCGTCCTCGGGCTGCCACTGGGCCGATGCGTCCGCCGCGTCCGGATCCGCGGCGTCGGGACCCCACACCGCCGGTAGGGAGCCGGTGCCGTGGCCCGTGCGATGGTCTGCTCGGTCAGTTCTCTCGGGCTGCGGGCTCGGGCTGCGGCCACCCGGCGGGTCGGGGGCGAACAGCGGCCTGGGATCGACCTCCGGCACCACCGGAGGTGGGAGCGGCCTCCGGCTCGCGCCCTCGGGACTGCCCACCCCGCTGTCGGCCACGCGGCTGACCCCGCTGTCGGCGTCGTAGAACGGAGGTGCGGCGACCTGCGTTGCCTCCGGATCCCTGGCGTGCGCAGGTTCGCTCTCCGGCTCGGCGGCCGACCAGGGTGGTCCCTCGTGCGAGGTGGGGGGTCGAGCCTCCGGTGGAGTCGACCTGGCCACGGCAACCTCTGTCGGGTCAAGGTCGTCGCCGCCAGGCTCCGCCCCTGGCCCGGGTGCTGAGACGGGGGCGGCACCGGAGACTGGCAGGTCACGGATGACGGTGGTGGGCTCGTGCCCGGGGGAGGTGACGCTAGCCGGGTCGGCGATGAAGTCGCTCAGCGCCACGCTGAGGTCTTGCGCGCGACCGATCGGAATCTCCGGCTGCTGGGTGTCGATGTGCAGGAACCGGTCACAGATGGCGTCGAGCGGTCGCGGAACGCCGGCCCGGACCTTGCGGGGTCGTAGCGCCCGACCGTGCTCGCGCGGGGCTTCCGGAAGCGTCGAACCACCCGACCCCGGCCACCGTCCGACGAGCGCGGCGTAGAGCAAGGACGCGAGGTTCATCACGTCGACGTCCTGGTCGCTGGGTCGATCATTGGGTCGATCATTGGGCTGGTCGCTGCCTGCCGGTGGTCCGGAGGCTCCGTTGAGCACTGCGTCGATGGCGAACCCGATCAGTTTCACCGAGCCGGACTCGGTAACCATCACGTTCTCGGGGATCAGGCGTCCGTGGGCAACGCCGTGCCGATGTGCCGTGGTGATCGTCTCCGCCACCTCCTTGACCAGCCAGGCGGCACGTCGTGGCGGGAGTGGTCCCTCGCTGAGCATCAGGTCCAGGGAACTGCCCGCAGACCACTCGTTCACCACGTAGGCGACCTCGTCTTCCTCCGCGGCGTCGAGAACTCGCAGGAGCCGACCGTCGGTGACCGCTGCCGAGGCTCGGGCCGCAACAAGCAGAGCCTCGGCGCGCGAGTCAGAGGCATCGATGACGTGGACCGCTACGCTGCGGGCAAGTATCTGGTCGGTGGCTCGCCAGAACTTGGCGCCGGCGGTCTCCTGGAGAAGGTCCTCGAGGCGAAAGCGTCCGGCCAGGACGGTTCCGCGCCCGATCGGGTTGTCGGCCACGTCCCTCCTCAATCGGTGCCGGGGCAACGCTCTTCTGAAACTACATGTTATGGGGTGACGGACCGACGGAGTCGGCTGGTGGCCAGGTCCATGATGCTGGTCACCTCGGTGATTCTCATCGCGCGTGCCAGCGTGAGGAACAGCACGACGTCGAGTCCGGTGACCGCCAGCATCATGACGATCGCCTGCAGTTTGCTGTCGTCGACCGGCCAGACCTGCTGTGCGGCGTACTGTCCCGCCCAGGTGACCGCGGTGGCGACGCCGGCCGCGATCAGCAGCCGGACCAGGAACCGCACCAGAGCCGGAGTCTGAAGCCCGCCGAGAAGGCGACGCAGCAGCCAGTAGGAGATCACCGCGCCGACGGCGTAGGAACCCACGTAGGCGAGCACCAGTCCGGAGGCGGTACCCCCTGCCGAGACGACGCTGGTGACGGCTATGGCCAGCGCGATGTTGGTCGCCGCGACCGCGCACTGGATCCAGAAGACGGTCCGGGTGCGCTCAAGGGAGTAGAACCCGCGCAGCATCAGGTAGTGGACGGTGAAGAACACCAGACCGATCGCGAACAGGGACAACGGGGGCGCGTAGTCAGGGAAGGCGTCCGCGGCGGCGAGCCAGCCGTAGACGATGTTCGCCAGGTCGTAGGCGATCAGCGGAAGCAGCAGCGCGAACGGGATGATCAGTGTCAGCGTGCTCCGCAAGGTGGAGGAGACTCCCCGGGCAACTCCGGTGAGGTCATGGTCCGCGGCATAGACCGACAGTCTCGGGAGCACGGCGGTCGCCAGCGACACGGTGGCGATCGAGTGGGGCACCATCACCAGCAGGAACGTCTGGGAGTAGATCGTGTAGCCGGTGCCGGGGTCATCACCCGCCAGACCAGCGGCGGCGCCGCCGGAGGCGAGGCGTACGACGACGGTGTAGGCGATCTGGTTCACGATCACGAACATGACGGTCCACATGCCGAGTCGCAGCGTGTGCCCGAGCCCGGAGCCGCGGAAGTCGAAGCGCGGACGATAGCTGAACCCGGCGGCCTTGAGATACGGCAGGAGCACCAGGAGCTGGACCGCGATGCCCAGTGTGGAGCCCAGGCCGAGCAGCATCTCCTGGTTCGCGGAGTAGCCGCCGAACACCTCGTCGCCGCTTGCCGGGCCGAACACGAACAGGTAGATCACCAGCACGACTACCGAGATCACGTTGTTGGCGATCGGCGCCCACATCATCGGCCCGAATCGGCGACGTGCGTTGAGCACCTGTCCGACCAGCACGAACATGCCGTAGAAGAACACCTGTGGCAGGCAGAAGCGTGCGAAGGCGATGACCGACTCCCGCTGGGTGGCGAGCTCCGGCTCGAAGAAGTCGTCGGAGAGGAAGACCCTCATCAGCCAGGGAGCGGTGATCACCAGCACCGCGGTGACCCCGGCTAGAAAGAGCCCTGCGAGAGTGATGATTCGGTTGGTGTACGCCTCGCCGCCGTCCGAGTCGTTCTTCATCGCCCGCACGAGCTGGGGGACAAGCACAGCGTTGAACACGCCCCCCGCGAGGAGGATGTAGAGCATGTTCGGGATGGTGTTGGCGATGTTGAAAAGGTCAGCGTGCAGGTAGGCACCGAGCGCGGCAGCCAGCAGTGCGCTGCGAACGAATCCGCTGGCGCGTGACACGACGGTCCCCGCGGCCATTACTGCGCTGTCGCTCAGGATCCCGCGGCTCTCCGATCCCGGATCAGTGGTGCCGCCCTCGGCTCGTGACCCCCGGCTCATCCGGCCGCCGCCCCTTTGAGCCGCGGGTCCCGGGTCGAACCGCGAGTCCGGACTCGCTTCATGATCCGGATACCGGAGGCGAGGAACAACAAGGTGACCCCCACGCCCAGGATTATCCAGATCACCAGCCCGACCTGGCTGCTGCGGACGTTGAAACGCGTCGCACTCCCCAGCGGCTGACCGTTGCTGTTGGTGGGGAGGAGGCTCACCGAGTGCACACCGACGTCCAGCGAGGTTGCCCGCAGGCGCACCGAGGCTCGTTGACCCGGACCTAGGGCCACGTCTTCGGGGGAGGCGATCACCAGATCGCTGCTTCCCGTCTCCGCTCTGACACCGACGGTCACCGGTTCGTCGAGATCGTTGACCAACGTGATCGCGAACGTTCCCTCTTCACTGGACATCGTCACGAAGGACGGACCCTCGATCCGCACCCGATCCATCAGCGACCGGATAGCGTCGTTGCTCGCTCGAGCGGCCGCCGCTGCGGCGTTCGGGCGCTTTCTCGCCAGATACGTAGAGGCCAGAAACGCTGACTTGTCGAGAGTCGCGCCCACAGTGTCGTTCTGGGTGAGCAGGTCGGCAAGAACGTCACCGGTCTGGCCGAGCTCCTCGGTTGCCAGCAGGTTCGCGAGCGGGACCTCGGCGCGAGCTTCGGCGCGGGGGTAGCTCACCTCCACATCGTTCGCATCCTTGTCGGGGTCGGGCGGGTTCGCCATGGCGGTGACTGTGGGCAGGTCGACGGTGCGCAGCCAGGGCTCGTCGAGGCCGGACAGAAAGTCCGCACGGCGCCAGTCCCTGCCCGGATTCCACAGCTGCGGGGTCGACACGACCAGCGGCTGATTGCCGTTCGAGGACAAGGCGTGCACAGCGGCCTCACTGAGGATCCGTTGGCGCAGAGCCAGGGCGCGGTACGCCGGCGTTGGCCCACCCGATGCGACCGAGTTGTCGCCGAGCACGATGCGCAGGCCGCGATCGGTCTCTATGACGGTCTCGGTTGCCGCGGGGACGGCGGCTTCGGACAGCAGAACCGGCGTCAGCGTGTCGAGACTGGCCAAGGCCTCCCTGGGAAGGAACCCATTCGCTGGAGCGACCACGGGGCTGGTCTCGACGTCGAGTCCTTCCATCGTGCGTGCACTCAGGTCGGTCGCCTCGACGAACAGTTCGTCGAAGGTGCGGCGCAGCATCGAGGCCACGTCCGCTCCGCCATAGGCGACGGCGAGAACGGTGTGGCGCTCGGCCTGCCGTCGAAATGATGCCAGCCAGTCCGTTGCCCGCTCGGCCTGCGGGGAGAGTTCCGGCTCGTCGTCGGACGGATCCTCGGAGGGCTCGTTGGAGGGCTCGTTGGAGGGCTCGTCGGACGCCTCGTCGGAGGTTTGGTCCGAGGGTTCGCTGGAGCTGTTGCCGTCCGGTGCGGTCGGTTCGAACTCCCCTCCGTCGTCAGGTGCAGTGCTCAACGCCGGGTTGTCGCCGGCAACGGAGATCGCCGCATCCACAACCGCCGGATCCAGCACCCAAGTGACCGGGGTCGTGGTCGTGGTGTCGCTGAGCCGCAACAGCCGACCCAACCGACCCTGGGGACCGAGCAGATCCTGCCAGTTGTCCAGGTTCCTGAGCCGACCTTCGGTATCCCGTCGGACGCCCGCCTCGAGCGGCATCACCAGCGACATTGTCGCGCGCGGTCCGGCCGGCTCCATCAACGGTATGAACGTGCGTGCGCGCCCGTCGGCACCGTCGAGCCGGCCTTCCTCGCTCGCACCGAGGACATGCACCCCCAGCCAGTACACACCTGCCGCGCCGGTGATCTGGAGCTCCTCGCGTGGCACGGACAGGGTGTAGTCGACGCTGGCCCCCGGCTCCAGGTCGCCGACCGGGTCGAAGAGCTCGGCGGCGGTGAGCCGACCTCCGATTTCGGTCAGCGGGTCGGTGCGCTGAGCCTGCGCCAGCTCGGCATCCGTGGTGAGCGGGACGGGCGAGGTGAGCAGGTAGACGTTGAGATCTGTCCAGCTCTCCTTAGACCGGTTGGTGACCTGACCCGTGACCGTGATCTCGCCGGTCGGGGGAAGTGAGGCAGGCATGGAGTCGATCGAAACCAGCAGGGGCGCCGGCTCGGCGGCGGAGGCCGGCGCAGAACCAGCGAACGCGACGGTTCCTACAGCAAGAAGACCCGTCGCCAGGCATGCGGCGATGCGCGTGGAGACCGGTCCTATCACGCCGTCGATGCTAACCATCGTCCGGTGGTCGGTCCCGAAGACACTCACCCTAGAGTTGTCTCCCGTGCCCGAGCAGCCTGAATCCCCCCCACCTGGACACTCTCCGGCTGGACCTTCTCCGGCCGGACCCTCTCCGGGGATGAGCGACGTCCAGACCACCGCCGTCCGCGAGCTCCTGCGCATCGCCCCGGTGATCGACGAGCTCGGCGCCCGGTTCGAAGCAGCCGGGGAGCAGATCGCGCTCGTCGGCGGACCGGTCCGCGACGCGATGCTGGGTCGGCTTCAGAACGACCTGGACTTCACCACCTCCGCGCGACCGGAGGTAACCGAGAGTCTGGTGCGGGGATGGGCCGACGCCACCTGGGACATCGGTCGCGCCTTCGGCACGATCGGTTGCCGCCGGGGTGAGTGGCAGCTCGAGATCACGACGTACCGCTCGGACAGGTACGACGGCGCCACCCGTAAGCCCGGCGTCGACTTCGGCGACTCGCTCCTCGGCGATCTCGGCCGCCGCGACTTCACGGTGAACGCGATGGCACTCTCGCTTCCCGGACGACAGTTCGAGGACCCCTTCTCGGGGCTGGCCGATCTGGCTGGGCAGGTGCTTCGCACGCCCGGAACATCGGAGCAGTCCTTCTCCGACGACCCGCTGCGGATGATGCGCGCGGCGAGATTCGCGGCTCAGCTCGGCTTCACGGTCGCGCCCGACGTAGTCGCCGCGATGACGGCGATGGCCGACCGGATCACCATCGTTTCCCCAGAACGGGTGCGTGACGAGCTGGTGAAGCTAGTCAACGCCCCCCACCCGCGCCGCGGCCTCTCGCTGATGGTGGACACGGGTTTGGGCGATCAGGTAATCCCGGAGCTACCGGCTCTCGCGCTGGAGCGCGACGAGCACCATCGCCACAAGGACGTGTACGAGCACACGCTGACCGTGCTCGAGCAGGCCATCGGTCTCGAGCATCGCCTCCCTGGCGGCGGGCCGGACTTCATCTCCCGGTTCGCGGCGTTGATGCACGACGTCGGCAAGCCCAGGACGCGTCGTTTCCAGGAGGACGGCTCGGTGACCTTCCACCACCACGACGTGGTGGGTGCGAAGATCACCCGGAAGCGGATGAAGGCGCTGCGGTTCTCCAACGACGAGATCGCCGCGGTGAGCGAGCTGGTGCTGCTGCACCTGCGGTTCCACGGGTACGGCTCCGGGGAGTGGACCGACTCGGCGGTACGACGCTACGTGCGAGACGCCGGTGGCCAGCTGGCACGACTGCACATCCTGACCCGAGCCGACAGCACCACCCGGAACCGGCGCAAAGCCTCGCTGCTGCGGCGCACCTATGACGACCTCGAGGCCCGCATCGAGCGCCTCGCTGAGGAGGAGGAACTGGCCGCGCTCCGGCCGGACCTCGACGGCAACCAGATCATGGAGATCCTCGAGATCGGGCCCGGCGCGATGGTGGGCGAGGCCTACAGGCACCTGCTCGAGCTGCGCTTGGAGAATGGGCCGATGTCCTACGACGACGCCAAGACAGCCCTCGTCGCGTGGTCGTCTGGTCGCGAGACCGGGGCGTCCGGCGCGTCGGGCGCGTTCGGCCCCGGGGGCTCCTGAGGGAGGGGGCGCGGCCTACCATCCGGCCTCACTACGTTCGGCCTCCCGCCAAGCCCGCCACGACCGCGCCCCTCTCTCAACCGCCCCAGGTGCTTCGCCGGCGACGGGATCAGCGACCTGTTCGGGAGCTAGTCGAGTCGGCCTCAGCTCTTCCTGAGGTGAGGCGGGCGTAGGCGAGGGCGGTCAGTAGGTAGCCAACCGCGATCGCACCCAGCACGGCGTAGGACTTGCCGTCCGCCGGGAGTACGATGGCCGCCACCGCCGCAGCGGCGACGAAAGCGACGTTGAAGATGACGTCGTACAACGCGAACACCCTTCCCCGGAACGCGTCGTCGACCGATTCCTGCACCAGGGTGTCGACGCAGATCTTGATGCCCTGGGAGGCCAACCCGAGGAAGAACGACGAGACGAGCAGGGCGGGCCGGGTGAACAGCGCGCCCGGCACCAACTGGATGAACGCGGCCGACGTGAGCAACACCAGGATCCAGGCTCGGATGCTGAGCCGGTCGGTGACCACGGGGGTGACGAAGGCGGCCACGACGAAGCCTGCCCCGCTGACCAGGACCGCCAGCGCGATGCCGCTGAAGGCCGCATCGACCTCGGCGGCGGTGTGGAAGTAGTTGCGGTACAGGAGGATCAGCATCACCGTGGAGACGCCGAAGAAGAACCGATGGGCCCCGATGGCGACCAGGCCGACGGTGGCCGGCCGTCGTTGCGCGAGATGCCTCAGCCCGTCGACGAGGCCGCGTGCGACGTGCCGGACCGCTTCACGCGCGGCCGGCCGATCGGGGTCGAAGTCGGGGCCGAGGAGGTCACGCGGGATCCGCAGTGCGAGACCCCCCGCGACGGCGAACCCAACAGCTGCCATGGCCAGCACCGCGACGTCACTGTCGACGCCGACCCGGTCCCACACGAGCCGACTCCCGGCGCCCAGCGCCAGGCCGGTGATGGCTGCCAGGGTGCCACTGGTGGGCGTGAGCGCATTGGCGGTGAGCAGCTCCTCCGGATGTACGACGTGCGGCAGAGCAGCCGACAGGCCAGCGAGGACGAACCGGTTCACCGACAGGCAGGCAAGGATCAGCGCTAGCAGCAGCGGACCGTCGAGGTCGGACGCGACGCCTGTGGCGAGGAGCAGGACCAGAGCAACGCGGAGGAAGTTTGAGATCGCGAGAACCTGCCGCCGCGACCATCGGTCGAGGAAGACGCCCACGAACGGTCCGAGCACGCTGAACGGCAAGAGCACGGTGGCCAGGGCGCCGGCGATCGCCGGCGCGTCCGGTTGCCGTTCGGGGGAGAAGATAATGTAGGACGCCAGCGCGACCTGGAAGACTCCGTCGGCGAACTGGCTGCTCAACCGAACTGCGAACAGCCGGCGGAACCACCTCCCCCGAAGCAGTCGAACGAAGTCGCGTACGGCGCTCATCTGCCCATTGTCCCGCGGTCTATTGACTCAGCGTTCGAAGGCCGGTTACCTGTGACTTAACCGAAGAGATTGGGGAGGGTCATGACAGCTGTCTTCGCTGCGATCTGGGAGCAGGACGGTGGGCCGGCGTTCGTTGCTCGGCACAACCTGGATGCGGGGCAGTATCAGCAGGCGTTCGACGAGTTCGTGGGGCAGGGGTTCCGGCTGACCTGTGTG
>Ga0075530_1000082_pt1 | contig 38116 bp, 30 predicted proteins | sample NGEPerD_2_FD_75101 | JGI IMG/M metagenome (GOLD analysis project Ga0075530, IMG submission 75101) | Arctic peat soil microbial communities from the Barrow Environmental Observatory site, Barrow, Alaska, USA - NGEE PermafrostL1-D | ecosystem: Environmental > Terrestrial > Soil > Wetlands > Peat ... | reverse complement strand
TATCTTCCGGCCATTTTTCAATCATCAGTAAACTATCATTGCCCATTTCCTGCCAAATCTGTTCCGTCACAAATGGTATGAACGGATGACATAATTTCAGCAAATTTTCCAAAACATAAATCAAAACTGCATCATTTTTCCCTTGAACCTTGGAAACTTCCAAATACCAATCAGCAAACTTGTCCCACATAAAATCTCTAATACCGTCTTCACCTTCGAAAGCAGACGAAAACTGATAATTTTCAAGTGCACTATTCACCACATATTTCAAATTCTCCAAATGCTCCAAAATCCATTTATCAGCCAATGTTTTTCCAATCGGCACCCCTCCCCTTTTAGGGGAGGCTGGGAGGGGTATTTCATCTACTGACATCAGAATATACCTGGAAACATTCCAAAGCTTATTCACAAAATTTCGATATCCTTCGATCTTTTCTTCATAAAGCTTCAAGTCATTTCCAGGACTAGATCCGATAATCATACTGAGTCGCAAGGCATCTGTTCCATATTTTCTGGTCATCTCAATTGGGTCAATTCCGTTTCCCAAAGACTTGCTCATTTTCTTGCCATTTTTATCTCGCACCATTCCATGGAGATATGCCTTTTCAAATGGCACTTCGCCAAGTGTATAAGTGGTCATCAAAATCATTCTGGCAATCCAAAAAAACAAAATGTCATATCCAGTTTCCATAACACTTGTCGGATGAAATTTTTTCAAGTCAGGACTATTTTGAGCCCACTCTTCAAATGTCTTATACTGGTCATTGTCCTGAGCAAGCAAAGTCGAAAAAGTCCACAACCCCGAAGAAAACCAGGTATCGAGAGTGTCTGAATCTTGAATCCAACCATCTTCTTTCGGTGCTTCTATACCAACATATATTTCATCGCCAATTTTTGAATTTTGATTTTCTGATTTTTCATTTTCGTTTTTATTTTTTAGTTTGTAATAGACCGGAATTCGATGTCCAAACCAAAGTTGACGGGAGATGCACCAATCGTGCAAATTTTCCATCCAATTATGATATGTTTTTGAGAATCTTTCTGGAATAATTTCGATTTTATTTTCATCTTTTTCTTCCGCCTTATTCACAACTTCCAAGGCGACTTCCTTCAAAGACTTGTTTTGAAAATATTGATTACCTTCGATTGTAATTTTCCGATCAACTGCCACAAACCACTGCTTTGAAGGCAAAGGCTCAATCGAGGTGTCGCAACGATAACAAATACTCAACGCCTGATCAACCTCCTCGACTTTTTCAATCAGTTGATTTTTCTCCAGATATTGCACAAATTTTTCTCGTGCCTCCAAAACCGTCAATCCTTCATAATCCGTGCCAGCATTGACATTCATTTTGCCATCTTCGCCAATAATTTTGATTTTTTCCAAATCATTTTTTTCCGCCATTTCCCAATCCGTCATACTGTGTGCTGGCGTCACCCCCAAGGCTCCCGTTCCAAATTCCATCTCCACTTCTCGATCAGCAATAATCTTGATTTTATGCACGCCATTTCCCAAATCAATCTCAAAAATCTGTCCGATATATTTTTGATATCTTTCATCTTTGGGGTTTACCGCCACGGCTGTGTCCCCCAGTTTTGTCTCTGGACGCGTCGTGGCAATCGTAATTGGAAAATCTTTTTGATATTTAAAATAATATAAATTCGCTTTTTGATCTTTATGCTCCACTTCATCATCTGCCAAAGTCGATTCGCATCGGGGACACCAATTCACAATTCGGTCTCCGCGATAAATCAGCTTATCGTTATACATCTTCACAAAAACTTCTCGCACAGCGCGCGAAAGTCCATCATCAAGTGTATATCTTTCTCTAGACCAATCACAAGACGAACCCATTTTTCGAGTTTGATTTTTAATCGTACTTTGAGAATTTTCAACATATTCGTTCACTCTTTCTAAAAACTTTTCCCGACCGAGATCATATTTTGTCTTCCCTTCTCCCGCAATGATTCTCTCTACTTTCGTCTGCGTCGCTATTGAAGCATGATCTGTTCCAGGAAGCCACAAAGCATTTTTACCCTTCATTCGATTATATCGCACCATCAAATCTTGATAAGCCAGCATGGAAGCATGACCCAAATGCAAAACCCCAGTCGCATTCGGCGGTGGCATCGAAATCACAAACTTTTCAGCAGTTTCAGGCAACTCCAAATTATCCGGATTGAAAAACCCAGACTCCTCCCATCTTTTATATATCGCATCCTCCACTTCCTGTGGATTATAAGCCTTTGGTATTTCTTTTTTCATTAAATTATTATTTTATATCATTAATCTTCTTTATTTGTCAACTCCGTTTCACTCCGGTCGGACAAAATTATATCATTCTGAGTCTAATTCATAATCCTTTCTATCAGATAATTTTAAAAAGACTCACTAATTGTTTCTTCAATTATTTCTTCTGGCACTCCCATCTCTTTAATCACGGGAATTAACATTTCTCTCCACTCATCTTCATTATCAAAACGATATCCTTTTTCTTCAAGATAGTCCCGTAAACCATCATCGATGCCGTTCTCTTTCAGAAAATCTTTTGCTAACTGTGCTAATTTTTCATCAATCATATTTTTTATATTTATAGAAAGTTTTAAGCTTTTGGTATTTCCTTTTTCATTGAATTATTTTACAAGAATAACTAATTAAAATTTTGTCCGCATTAATTCTTCGTCAAGTTTATATTCTATTTCATTATCTGAGATCCATCTTACAAATTCATAATTAAGAACTCCACCATCACCGCTGCTAAAACTAATTTTATCTTCAAGTGTTTCTGAATCTTCAACGGCAAGTCCGCAAAATCCTTCAAAACACCCGTATCTATAAGCAAAGTTTTTGCCTGTAGGAGAAAAATCAATAAATTCATTTCCCAAGTAATAAGAAGTTAAAAAATATATTTTATTTTCGGTGCGAAAAGGATAAAAAATACCAGCAACCTTGTCTGGAGACAATTCGTCGCTTTCTATAGTAAAACCAATTTCGGCTTCATCTCTTGAAATAACAATGGAGGTAAACCTAGTTTTACTTCTGAATATTTCTCTATCCTCACAAAACGTTTTGCTCGTTGGTCTTACCTTTATATTAGATTCGTTACATAATCCACTCTCGTTTTGAAAAAAACTATATATTTCCTTATTGTCAATATTTAATATAATCTTGTCACTTGCCACAATAGTCTTTTTATCCTCTGAAAGCGCCACTAAGGTTAGAGGATCAGAGACTAAAGACTCAGAATCAACTTTTTCTCTTTCAATTTCCAAAAACATTTCCCCAAACAACCCCTCATCCTCACTCTTTATCAATTCCTTCACACCACCCCACTCTTCCTCTGTATATTTTTCCTCATTCAAAGGATTGTACCCATTTTTAATTTCACTATAATCATCATAGGAATCGCCGTCAGTGTCGCGATTGTTTTCATTGGTTCCGAGAATTTTTTCGAGGTAATTCGGAAGTCCGTCATGGTCTGTGTCTATGGTTTTATCAATCTCAACTTCCGCAGCTGTTTCATCTTTCACAACTTCAACAATTTCTTCTGCTGGTAATGTTTCGCTATCTTCTTTATTAAAAAACAAAAAATATACTACTCCAAAAACAATCAAAAGAACTACAATCAGAATTAAAACAATTGCCTTCTGAGATAAAGGTTTTTTGGAATTAGAACTTATTGGTTCTCCTTCGCCGTCCAATTTAACCTCAATACTATTTTCATTTGGTTGTGTGTTTTGTTCCATGTTTTTATTTTAGTTTATAATATAATTGAAGGTTCCATAGTGACAAAGTCCTGTGGAACCTAGACTGCAAGATTATATTTTTGGATTGTATTTTTCTAAATTTCGCTGAACAAAAAGGACAGTCCTTCGAGGATATAAAAACAAATATATCGCTAGATTAAATTTTTGATTTCTGTTTTATAAATTCGCAAAAGGACTGTCCTTGTCGAATTGACACAAGAGAAATTTTCAATCGCAATCTCTCGTTCTATAATCCCGCCAAGACAATAGAACCTAGATTGCAAAATTCACTATAAAGTTATAAAATAAAGTTCTGATAATTCTCATTATTTACAATCTCAAATTGAGAATTACTATAAGCATTAAGCCAGTCGGCTGGCTTTTTGGCTTTTGACTTGCTCCATTTAATTTCATAACCATATAATTTACCCTCACGCTCTTCTATTAAATCTATTTCTTGTTGGTCATAAGTCCGCCAAAAATAAAAATTTGCAGGCCTCTCGAAAATATTAGCCGCTTTGATTTTTTCCATAATAAACCAATTTTCAAACAAACCTCCCACATCCGATCTTAATTTTAATGGGTTAAAATTTCTGATTAAAGCATTTCTCAAACCGATATCAAAAAAATAATATTTAGAAGTTTTGGAAATTTCCTTACGCAAATTACGACTAAAACCACGCAAATTCATCACTACAAACATTTTCTCTAGCACGTCCAAATAGTTTTCTACCGCTTTTTGACTAATAGATAAATTTTGTGCCAATTCGGAAATTTTAACCTCCTTACCAATTTGCAAAGCCAATAAAGTCAAAAGATCTACAACTTTTTTCGGCTTTCTTACTCCAGAAAAAGATAGAATATCTTTGTAGAGATAATTATTCAAATATTCATATAAATAATTTTCTTTATCTTGATTACTAGTTAAATCATGAACTTTGGGATACATACCATAACGCAACATTTCTTCGAGAGCCGTTTCGGCAGATACTTTTGTATATTTATCCGCTACTTCAGAATATGCAAGAGGATAAAGCCAAAAAGTTTTTGTTCGACCAGTCAATGGCTCGCTTAATTTATTTGACAAGTCAAAAGAAGCCGACCCAGAAGTTATAATTTTAACCGACAAATTATCAAAAATTAATTTCAGTGACAAGCCGATGTTATCAATTTTTTGTGCTTCATCAATCACTAGGATATTACCTTTGATAGCCTTTTTCAATGATTCCAGTTCATGTTTAGAGAATATATTTTGAGCATATAGGTCGTCCCCTGTAAAATATTCAAAATCTTCTTTTAGCACTGACAATATATATTTAATTAAAGTAGTTTTTCCAGCCTGACGAGGACCATAGATTATTATGACCTTTTTTTCCCCTTTAATCGCCTCTTTAATTTTTTCGCTAATTGCTCGACTTATCATATTTCTAAGTATGCTAATTCATATAAACTGATTACACTATAAGTATATCAATTATAGTAAATTATGTCAACTATATGTTACTTCTGCTGATTTTATCTTCTATTCTCTGTGGGTTGTATGCTTCCGGTATTTCTTTTTTTATTGAATTATTATTTAGGGTCTGCTGATTTTCATCTATCTTTTATAAAATGAGATAAATTTATATCAATCTAAAAATATAATTTTGTTAATTTAAGCCAGTTTTTTACACACCCCTAACCCCCTCTCAAGAGGGGAATCCTCCTTACCTCCCCTTATCCAAGCAGGCTGCCAGAAAAAGTGGAATTTACCCCGTTCGGCTATTGCTTGAGGGTTGGCTCTTCAGGGTTTCATAGGGTGTTGCTAACCTAAGCTATTTTTTGAAATCCTAAAGAGCTTGTGCTGAACTTGATTCAGTAATAAATTCCATGTATTTTGGACTTTACGGGCAGCCTGCTTATCCAAAAGGAGGATTAATTGAAGAAAATCAGCAGATCCTATGCTGATATTTTAAGGGTCATACGCAATTTTATACTAGTTAAAAATTATCCATACAGATTTGTAACTCGTAGAAACGACGATTTATCGCATCTTAAAATCTTTTTAGTCTAATATGCAAGTTGTATATCACATTTATGATTTTTCTGGAGCTCAGGACTTAACCTGTAAAGTAGTGTTTTTTGCGATAAATTTACACTCTAAAGAGTGAACTCCAAAATAGTTTATATATTTGATTCTTATTCCAATCGGTAGAGACGACGATTTATCGCGTCTCTTGATTCCTGCTAGCGTTAAATTGCGTATGACCATATTTTAACACATATTTTAAAATAAAAACAGGGTTAAAGTCTATAAAATCTATAAAATCGAACAATTCTTATTCAAAATGGACATCCTTCGTAAATTTCTTCAATTTTTCAAAAAGTTTGGGATATTTTTTGAGATTATCATTTTCCGAAATTATTTTTTCCGCTTCCATTCGAACAGTTTTGATCAGTTCAAAATCAGTCAATGACGCCATCGCCAAATCAGGTAGACCAGATTGCCGAATCCCAACCAGCTCACCAGGTCCACGAATTTTCAAATCCTGCTCAGCCAATTCAAAACCGTTATCACTTCGAATCAACGCTTTCAATCTTTGATGTGTTTTTACGGCATTGGAATCTGTGAAAAGAAAGCAAAATGATTGATATTCTCCCCTGCCGACTCTTCCTCGAAACTGATGCAACTGCGCCAGTCCAAACCGATCAGATCCTTCAATCAACATCACCGAAGCATTGGGAATATCAATCCCCACCTCTACTACCGATGTTGAAACCAGAATATCAATTTCGCCTTGAGAAAATTTTTGCATAGCTTCTTCTTTCTCCTTCGGCTTCATTTTTCCATGTAAAAGACCGATTTTGAAATCTTTATATACTTCCTTCGATAATTTTTCGAATTCCTCTGTTGCTGACCTAACTTCCAAAATATCAGACTCGGAAATCAAAGGACAAATTACAAAAACCTGCCTTCCTTTTCGAACTTGCTCTTCGATAAATTTATAAGCCAAAGTTCTATTTGCCGGAGCCACCAGCTTGGTGATAATTTTCCTTCTACCTTTGGGCATCTCATCGAGAATTGATAAATCCAAATCTCCATAGACCGTCAAAGCCAGCGTTCGTGGGATTGGAGTGGCCGTCATCGAAAGAAGATGCGGAACAGTTTTGAGTCCATCTTTGATATTCACAATTTCATTTTGCAATTTTCCGCGTTGCTCAATTCCAAAACGATGTTGCTCATCAATGATTGAAAGAGCCAGATTATGAAATTCAATTTTTTTCTGGATCAAAGAATGCGTTCCAACCAACAAATCAATTTCTCCAATTTTAATTTTTTCCAATAATTTTGTCTTGCTAATTTCTTCAATCTTATCTTGCTGAAAAATTTTGCTTTCACTGCCAGTCAGTAAAGCAATGTTTATATTTGATAGTATTTTTTGAGAACTGTCATTGCGAGAGAGCGATAGCGACTGTGGCAATCCCGTAACAATGCGCGAAGAATTTAATAACGGGATTGCTTCGTCATCTTCTGTTTGTAAACAAACAGAAGACTCCTCGCAATGACAGCCTTCAGTGGCTTCATTACACTCTAAAGAGTGAACTCCAGTACTCTGGCAATCTAAGCCAAATCTCCGCACCGCTTCTGCAAAGTGTTGCCTTGCCAAAATTTCAGTCGGTGCCATAAAAGCAACTTGAAAACCAGATTTGATAACAGCCAAAGCAGAAATCAAAGCTACTAATGTTTTCCCAGAACCAACATCTCCTTCCAAAAGTCGATTCATCGGCTGATTTTTTTCAAAATCCTTGATAATACTCCAAGAAGAAATTCTTTGAGCATTCGTCAATTTGAAAGGCAAACTTTCGACAAAGTTCTTCACTTCTTTCTCCAGTTTTTGATCAAACTTAATTTTTACCGCCCTGTTTTCTTGCCACTTTTTTTTCTGCATCATCATATAGAGCTGAACTAAAAATAGTTCATCAAATGCCAGGCGCCTTTTTGCCATCTTCGAACTCTCTTCGTTGTCAGGAAAATGAATTTGAAAAACTGCTTCAGAAAGACTTAATAAATTTTGATTTTTTATAATTGAAGCTGGCAAAAATTCTTCAATGTTTTCTGCCAATTTCAAAACCGATTTCAGATGTGCCCGAAGCCATTTTGAGGACAATCCTTCTGTTTCATGATAAATCGGCACAAGTCTGGCGGTATGCAAAGACTGCTCACCTCCCAAGAGCTCATAGGATGGGTTGGAGATTTGAAAACCATCTTGGGCATAGACCACTTTCCCACTCAAGCTGACATTAATTCCACTTCTCAAATTCCGAGTCAAAAAAGGTTGATTAAACCAAATTGCTTTTATCACTCCCGACTCATCTTCAATCATCGCTTCCGTTAAGCTCATTTTTCTCTTTCTTGTTCTGATGTTCTGAATATCAACTATTTTCCCAATCACGCTCACAACCTCACCAAGCTCAACTTCGCCAATTTTTTTTACATCCGAAAAATCATCGTATCGAAAAGGAAAATAGAAAAGCAAGTCTCTGGCGGTTTCAATTCCCACCTTCTGAAGTTTTTTCACATAAGCAGGACCGACAGCTGGCAGTTCTTCAATTTTAGATTCGAGAGTCAGCATAGATGTAGATTACAAAACTTATCTGCAACATTCATAATGGTTTTAGGATATTAAAACCCTATATATTCAATCTCTTCCTCGAGCTGAATTCCAAAAGTATCTCTCACTTTTTGTTTGATTAAACTAATCAGGATAATCACATCTTCTGCTTTGGCATTGCCAGTGTTCACGATGAAATTGCCATGCTTTTCCGAAATCATTGCTCCCCCGATTTTCTTTCCTTTCAAATCAAGTTCTTCGACAAACCAACCAGCTGGAATAATATAAGGAGGTTGAACCTCCTTAATCGGAAATTCAGAATATTTTTCGATTAATTGTTTCAGTTTTTTTTCTTCAACTTTTGGATTTTTGAAAATGCTTCCAGCACTCGGATATTCGAGGGGCTGTTTTTCTTTTCTCAATTTCAAATATTCCGCTATGTTTTTTCTGCTTTCAGTTTCGTCACCTTTTGCCAATTTTAAAGTAGCCTGAACTATAATATATTTTTTATTCAATTTAAAGATGCTGTTTCGATATGAGAAATTACATTCTTGATTAGTGAAACTTTTAATTCCTCCTAACCTCCCCTTATCAGGGGAGAGATTGGTCCCCCCTGATAAGGGGGGCTGGGGGGTTATTTCGATGATTTCAACTTTTTCTACAACATCTTCCATCGATTTTCCATGAGCGCCTGCGTTATTGCAAATTGCACCTCCCACCGTTCCTGGAATTCCCGCTGCCCATTCAAGACCGGCTAAATTATTCTTTACAGATTCTGAAACTAATTTTGCAAGCGAAAATCCACCTCCAACAGAAACTTTGTTATTTCTAATTCCAAATTCTTGATTTCTTAGCTGTATCACCAATCCGTCGAATCCTTGATCGGAAACAAGAATGTTACTTCCACCTCCCAAAACAAAAACAGCCAATTGATTCTTTTTGGCATAATCCAAGGCCTCTCGAATTTCTTCGACGTTCTTCTCAACACAAAAATATTTTGCCAGACCCCCAATCTTAAAAGTAGTATATTTTGCAAGCGATATATTTTGTTGAATTTCAATTGACATAATTTAAGATTAATTTATACTAAAATAAAAAAGGAGGAAGGGTCAGTGAAAAAACTCACAAAAACATTGATTATAATATCTGTCGTTGCCTTATTACTTTATATCTCAGTTTCAATGATATTGTTCATTATAGACTTAAAAACTTTTATTTTTTCAAAAAAGAGGAGGAATAATGTTTAGTCTTCTGATAATAAAGTTCATTGATCTTCTGTATCCGAATCTAATAGTTGAGTCATTGTTAGGCATATTCATAATAATACTTCTGTATAAAATGTGCGAATTAATGATAGCAATCGTTATAATAAGAATAAAGCATAAGATAGCAAGAATCCCAGATTTAATCCTAGACTATCTTTTCTGAAATATTTTTCAACTGAAAAAAATACATTGCATCATCAGATAGAGGTGATGTTCTTTTTTTATCAAACCAAATCATCTGCGATTTTATAGATATCTCCTGCTCCCATAATCAGCAAGATGTCATCTGGTTTTATTTTTTCATCAATCAATTTCCGAGTCTCTGCCAAATCTTTGGCGTAAAAAATATTTTTTCTTTTTGCTTTCCCTTGTTTTTTGATATCGTTTACTAAATCCAGCGAACTTATAATCTGATCTCTATCCTCTTCTCTTCCTGCAACATCAAAAATTTCTGTCAAGACTAGTATATCAGCCGCGACAAAGCTTTTCAAAAAATCTTGATAAAGTTCCTTCGTGCGATTATGCTGATGAGGCTGGAATACAGCAAAGATTCTTTTTCCAGGATAAAAATTTTTTGTTGCTTCAATTGTCGCCTTGACCGCTGTGGGGTGGTGAGCATAATCAGAAATCACCAAAGCTTCTTGGTATTTCCCCTTAATCTCAAACCTTCGCCAAATCCCTGAATAATTTTCCAAAGATTTTTTGATTTTCTCAACTGGAATTTCCAAATATAGTCCCAATGCTATGGTTGCCAAAGCATTATAAACATTAAAAAGTCCAGGCACTTTCAAAAGAAACTCCCCTAAATTTTCATTTTTATAAATTACCTGAACTCTCGCCTGCTCCTCTTCGAATTCCACACTACCAGCTTGAACATCATTATCTACTCCTAAGCCAAAATTTATTATTTTGACATTTGAGCTTTGAAATTGATTTGACATTTGAGCTTTGAGCTTTGAAATTTGTTCGTCGTCCCCATTACAAATCAAAATTCCATCATCTGGCAAATGAGTGAGAAATTCTGAAAAAGCACTCTTGAAATCATCTAAGTCTTCGTAATAATCGGTATGATCAAGCTCAATATTATTGAGAACTATAATTTTTGGATAATAATTGAGGAATGCTCTTTCATATTCACAAGCCTCAATCAAAAAATATTTACTTACTCCAACGCGCAAATTGCTTTTATACCTTGGAACAATACTGCCAACCACGATTGAAGGGTCAAGCTCGGCGTCGTCCAATAGCAAACCAGCCATGGCTGTTGTGGATGATTTTCCATGAGTACCACAGACAGCAATGCCGAATTTATCATTGAAGATAATTCCGAGAGATTCTGGATAAGTAATCGTTTTTATTTTTAGCTCCCTAGCCTTTTTCAACTCTAGATTATCTTTTGGTATCGCCATAGTATAAATCACCAAATCAATTTTCTGACTGATATTTTCTTCTGACTGACGATTATAAACCCTTATTCCCTTATTTTCCAAATCTTTGGTAATCAAAGAAGAATTCAAATCTGAACCGCTAACCTGTTTTCCTTTTTCTTTCATAAATTTGGCAATTGCACTCAGACCGATTCCGCCAATACCTATGAAGTATACACTGTTTATTTTTTCCAAATCAATTTCCATAAAAAGTCTATTTAGCTATGCTTATTATTTCTTCTGCGATTTTTTTTGCCGCCTCAGGCTGAGCCAACTGCCTAGCAGCTCTTTGCATTTCCATAATTTTCAAACGACTTTGAAATATCTCATCAATCACATTCAAAAGAAGGTGCGGCTTCAGATTTTTTTCACTCAGGATAATCGCTGCGCCAGATTGAGAATAATGATAGGCATTTTTTTGTTGTTTGTCACTAAGCGCCGAAGAAAGAGGAATAAGGATGCTCGGCTTGTTAACGGACATAATTTCGGAAACTGTATTGGCTCCAGCTCGACTGACCACAATATCACAAGCGATATAAGCGTCTGCTATTCTTTTCTTGAAAAAAGGAAAGAGATGATAGTCATTCAGATTCGGAATGTTCATTTTTTCGATAACCAACTTGATATCGTTATAATTTCCAATCCCACATTGATGAATAAGTTGATATTTCTCAAGCAATTGCGGTAGAATTTCAATGACAAGATTGTTTATTTCCCTTGCTCCTTCACTTCCTCCTAAAATTAGAACCGTCGGTTTTTCTCGATTCAAAACAAATTCCTCTAGGGCCTTCTCCCGATCTGCCTGCATGATAAATCTTCTGACTGGATTTCCTGAAAAAAATACCTTTGAAGATGTATAGATATCTTTACTATCCTTAAATGAAACTGCCACTTTTTTGGCGAATCTAAACATGAACTTATCGAGAGGGCTGGCTATTGAATCAGATTCATGAATTATTATGGGGATACGAAATATCCAGCTCATCACAACAATTGGCACAGACACCCTTCCTCCTTTCGAAAAAACAACATCAGGCATATAATCGAATACATATGCCATCGCTTGAAAAAAACCAACAAGCATATTGAAAATATCAGCAATAGACTGCAACGAAAAACTGCCTTGATTTTTTGCAGCGCGTATTGTTTTATAGGAAAGATTTGTCCCTTCAAGCATTTCCTTTAAGAAATGACTTTCGGAGCTTATGAGCATAAATTCCAGAGATTTAAGCTTTAATTCTTCCTTTTTTTTGTTTATTTCTTCATAAACTGCGATAATCGGCGATAAATGCCCAGCAGCAGACTCCCCCACTAAAAGAATTCTCATATAATTAGATTATAAAAATTATACCTCTATCTTATCATTTTTTTGACAAAAAAAGAAGAGGAAAACTCGCTTAATAAGATTATTAGGACAATCTATAAATATAATAATTTCGGTACTCACTCAAAAGTAATCTGAAGAACCACTAATCAAAATTTAACAATTTAACAATTTAACAATTTAACAATTTAACAATTTAACAATTTAACAATTTAACAATTTAATTCACAACCACCCCAACCCCTCCTTGCTTAAGGATGGGATTTAACAATTTAGCAATTTAACAATTGATTCGCTTGCTTAATACTTAATACTTTATACTTAATACTAACTTCTATCTTGCTTTTGAATATTTCGAGATACTAAGTAAGATACCAACTGCCGCCAGCGAAACTATCAAGTTAGACCCTCCGTAACTAATGAAAGGAAGTGGAATTCCAGTTAAGGGAAGCAAAGAGGTAATTGCCGCCATATTCATAATCGCTTGAAAAGTAATCAGCGAAGTGATTCCAATGGCCACTAATTTGCCAAAATCATCAGGCGCTTGGCTGGCAATTTTATATCCCCGTAAAGCAAAAATCAAAAACAAAATTACAATAATACCAAGACCCACCAAACCAAACTCCTCTCCGATAACTGCAAAAATTGAATCTCCAATCGGCTCAGGAAGATAATTAAATTTCTGCCTGCTCTGTCCAAACCCAAGCCCCAAAATTCCTCCAGACCCAATAGCCAATAGTGCTTGATTAATTTGATAGCCAATTCCCTGGGGATCAATCTCGGGATGCAAAAAAACCATAAAACGGTCCATACGATAGGGAGCAATTTTGATTAGAAACAATAGACCCACTAAACCACCCAAGCCCAACAAAACAATATTTTTAATCTTTGCTCCATAAGTAAAATACATAATAACAGCAGTTAAAATGATAATGCTCAGAGTTCCCACGTCAGGCTGTTTGATGAGAGGAATGCTAATAACACCGATTAAAACGACAAAGGGAATAAATAAATTTGAAAATTCTTTTTTGTTTTTTTCGAACCAAACTGCGATATATAAAATAAAAGTAAGCTTGATGAATTCCGAGGGTTGAAAACTGATCCCCGCAATGCTAATCCAGCGATTTGCGCCTTTCAATCCCAACCCTAATCCAGGGACAAAAACCACAAACAAAAGAACGACCGTTATTATCAAGAACAACAACATATTTTTCTTGAGAAAACGATAATCAATCTTTTGTAATATAATTAATGCCAGAATTCCAGGCAAAAAACCATACATAAATTGATGCAGTAGGTAGTAATGATTATAACCGAACTTATTATAACTTAAAACAATACCAGCACTAGATATCGCAACTAAACCAATCAAAGAAAGCAGGCAAACCGTGAATAGTAAAATTTTATCAATCTCGTATTTCATAGCAAAATTTTATATGATTATAGCCCAAATTCACCAACGATTAAGTTAATCTTCTTCGCAAAACTTCGCTTCAGCTTGTTGCCCTTCATTATACCATAGCCGAACTGTAAATTCGCATATTCTGTGTCAGGACTAATTGAGCTACCTTTTTTTGCAGTTTGAACTAAGAATTCATCATCTTTCAAATCGTATGCAAAATATTTTTTTTTCTGAAGAAGCAACTTATTTTCTTGAAATTTATAAATTCCCGAGATAATTTTCTTTTTTATTATGATATCATTCTCTTTAGTGTTTCTCAAAATTAATTGTGAAAAATGAAAATTTTCTTGCTGTATCCACAAATCGAAAAAAAGATAATTGTTCAGCAATTCTGGACTGTATTCAATTTTCAAAAATTCCAATATTTGCAAATATAAAAAAGGAGTTTCTTCTTTTTGAAGCTGCAAATTCGTATAAACAGGGATCGAACCAACGAGTCGTGGATTAATTTCAATCAAATCAACAGCTTCTTTATTAACAATATAATCAAGACCAAAAATTCCTTGATATCCTGATTGCGACAAATACTCACCAACTTTTTTTGTATAATCAAATATTTTTTTCTTTTCACTTTTACTTAGGTTTTTGTTATACTCATAATCGTTACCAGAAGTTCCAAGTTTGTTTTTATTATAATCAATCAATCCAGTAATCTGAAATATAGGCTGACTAACAGCTATGCCGAATCTGGTCACGCAGGCATTTATTGTATAAGTATCCCCTTCAAGGTATTTGGAGACCTTAAACTGTCTGCCTTCATATTTTTCAAGTATCTCTTGATAATCTTTCTTGTTCTTGATTAAAAAAGTTGAATTACCAGAATAGCCGCGCGGAAGTTGAAAAACAAGATTTTCTTTTTCGAGTTTATTCAATATATCGCTATTCTTTTTTTCCAATTTAATAACCTTACTTTTGGCATTCGGAATTTTCAACTTCTCAGTAATCTCAACAAAAATAATCTTATTCTCAAACTTTCTATTCAGCCTCCAATCGCTTCCCAAATATCGAAAATCATTTTCTGCACATATTTTTGAAATCTTCGGGCTTGGTTTGAAAGTAATGATATTCACCGAACCACCCTTTGATTCTTTTTTGATGTAGGACAAAACTTCTTTATTTTCCAAAAGCTTTCCGGAATTTTTGATTTTTGTTTCATCAATGCACAAAACAGATACTTTTTCTTTCTTTAGATAATCGACTAGGTCTGTATTTTGTGAACAAATAATATGATAATTTTTGATTTCTTTCTCAAGTCCAATCGCACGATTTGGATTTGGAGTAACAAAAAAAACCGGACCAATTTTTTCGTGATTTAGCTGTTCTTTGATTTTATTAATTTCGTTTATCATAAGTTGTTAGATTATCCAGCGTTGTTCATAACTTTATAATCACTGTAAATTATTAATTGTCATCCTCAGCTTGACTGGGGATCCAGGATTAATCGCAGAAGACAATACTTTAGGATAAATATAGCTAAATGAAACTAATCCTGGATTCCCTTATTCAAGGGAATGACAAAGTTAAGTATTTGTATTTATATAGTATTATACGAAAAGTATATACAATGTTATAAAAATTTACACATAAGTTTTTATATTTTTAAAACCAAGCCAGTCATGCTAGTCACAACAACTAAATTTTCCGCTTAGAATGTTATCCACATTATCAAAACTTTCTGCTATTTTAATTCTCTCTTCGTCGTCTTGATTATTGTCTTTTCTTGCTTTTCCTGAAAGTATACAGACAACATTATCAAAATTACAGTTTTTACCATCTCTGGTCATAGCGGCAAAACTGGCGCAACCTTCTGGAGATGTATATATATCATTTTTTTCCAGAAGTTCTCTCGCGCTTTGAAGTTCTTGGTCGTTTATATATATTCCGCTTCCTTCGCTTGATTTTATCAATTCCAAAATTTCATTTTTTCTTCTAGTGTTTTTTACTCCTAATTTTCCAGCTGTAGAAATTTTTTGCTCAACTATTTTTTCAAATTCTCTCGCAATAGATAAAATCTCTCCGCTTTGCACGGCATATAATTTTGGAATTTTTTTGATTTCACCACTTTCGAGCAAATATTGATAAGCCCTGCCGATGCCCACAAAAGAACTTCCGCTTGTCACATATGTAAAAAGAGCATCAACCTCTCCTAATTTTTCAAATATTTCAAAAACTAGAGATTTAAACCCTTCGATCGAAGAATCACTTGCAGACGGTCTTAGATTTTCGATTTTATATCTGGTGGAAAGATAGTTTGCCAAGCGAATCGCTTTTTTCGATTTGATAATAATTGGGTGATATTTTTGCATCTCCGCAATCTTGGACTTTTCGGTTTCGGGAGAAATAAAAATATATAATTTTATACCAGCCTGCTGACAATAGGCAGCGGCTGCAATTCCCGCATTTCCAGAGGTTGAAATGACAAGCTCCTTTTTCCCGTTCTGCTTGGCAAGTGAAACCTGATAAGCTAGGCTTCTTCCTTTCAAAGACCCTGTTTCATTTTCATCTTCCCGTTTGAAATATAGATGCCTTATCTGACAAATTTTGCTTATATCTTCATTCTCAAATTCTTGCGAATTCCCATCTTCAAGATATAATCTATTCTCCGGCTTTATTATTTCGGTATAAAAATCAGCATATCTCCAAATGCCTTTCTCTTCTTTATTAATTTTGTCTTGAAAGTTTGACATTTATTTTTTTATGGATTAGAATTTTAGTAATATAAATGGAGGATGCAATAAATGGAAATATTATCACTCGTAAATGAAATATTTACGATGGTTGAAACACCTGCAAATATTCTAGCATTGATCAGTATGGCTCTTTTTGTAATTCATTTCTCAATGAAATGGAAAGACAATGACTCTATAATCAAGGCAAGTACTATACTGCTTGCGTCAATGTTAATTTGCACAATCGTCGATAGTCTGACAGGGAGTACAGAGATTCAAAAATATACTGAAATGGCAAAATTTGTATTATTGTTAGCCTTGATTGTTATAATGCTAATCATAGGATTTCAATCATTTTCCTACCTGTATAAAAATAGGCGAAAGGATGCAAAATCATAGCATCTTTCTTTTTTTGACTTTTTAGATGATTTTACTATAATATAGTATATAATCATTAAATCAAATATATGACAACTTGCCAAGAATGCAACTGCGAAATTATAATCGATGAGGAAATGATGAATGTTGGAGATATCGTGGTCTGTCCTGCTTGTGGTGCAGAACATGAAGTAATTTCAACCGAACCGCTCATCATGGAACTCATTGAAGAGGAGAAGTAGGTCAGTATTAAGTAGCAAGTATTAAGTATTAAGCAATCTGGAGTTCAGGTTTCAACCTGTAACACATAATCACAGAATAACTTCTGAACTCCGTATTTGTAATGCACTGCTGTTCTTAATTTATTGTCGCATTCTGGGTTCCACAGCCTTTCAGAACCATGGAACCCTCATTTAAATACTTAATACTAAATATTTGATACTAGTTTGACCCACTCCTTTAAATCCTTGCCGGAACTTTCAACGAACTTTGAATAAAAGTGCGCTGCCCCTGGAGAAATCAAAACCGTACCATTATTTTTCAGGTCGGTTTTTTGATAATATTTTTTCAAACTCTCAATAGCAGATTGAAAATCTCCAACTTTCACAAAATCAATTTTTTTCTTGTTCACAAGCTTTTCAATTTTCACCGAAGCATCTCCAGGAAATAATATCAGAAATTTAACTTTATTGTTGATAGTTTTTGCCAAAGCTTCATAATTCATTCCTTTATCGTCCCCACCCGCAAGCAAAATTATATCGTTATCAAAAGAGTTTATCCCAGCTATTGTCGCTTCTGGAGTCGTCGCTTGGGTGTCATCATAATATTTGGTTCCATTAATATTGTAAAGCAGCTTCAAGCGATGTTTGATACCTGTGTATTTTGCAATCCCCTTTTTTATAATCTCTGAATCAATTCCATATAAATAGGCACAAGAAACAGCTGCCAAAACATTTTCCAAATTATGCTTCCCTGGAATTTTGACGTCAGCGATATCACAAATTACATTTGAAGCTGAGTCTCCTGTCGGAAACTTTGTTGGTTCAATATCTCCGACTTGAACCAATCGTTTGCTCTTGTTAATTTTTTTGTTTATCACAATTCGACTATCTTTCACAAAACATCCTTCTTCTAATTCTGCCTGTGTGCTAAATAGAAATGCATTGTCCTGAAATTCTTCGGCAATTTTTTTTGTCTGCAAATCATCATAGTTTAAAACTGCAAAATCCCCTTTTTTCTGATATCGAATTAAATTTTTCTTGGCCTCAATATAGTTTTCAAAGCTACCATGATCATCCAGGTGATTTGGGGAAATATTTGTGATAATTCCAATATGCGGACTTATTCCAGGATTCAAAAGAAGCTGAGTACTGCTTGTTTCCAAAATCAAAATATCTTCTTTGTTCATATCGCCAAGTTTGTCCAAAACCTGTAAATTCTGCCGATCATTCCCCGCAAAATAAACAGCCTGTCTTGATGCCTCCTCATCAAGAGAGGATTTTATAGTCCCCCCCGTTCGACTATCGCTCAGGGCAGGCTCTGACAAGGGGGGTTGGGGGGTTAAATTTTTCTCCCAAGCCACAAAAATACTATAGATTAGTCTGACTGTCGTCGTCTTGCCGTTCGTTCCTGTCACGGAAATAATCTTACAAGGAGCAAGCTCAAAATATAAATTTGTAATAGTTTTGAATGGAATTCTATCGTCCTTGAGATTTTCCAAAATCGGCATATTCTGAGGATATTTAAACCAGACTTGCGAAACAAAAACCATATCAGCCTCGGCGATGTCTTCCAAATAGTGATCCTTGAAATTGATTTTGATTGGCAAATTCAGAAGATGGTCCAAGGCGTCTTCTCTCTCTTTCGACTTGAGGCTCAAATGAGTATTATTGAAAGCCTTTTTGAAATCCCCCTTCGAAGAAAAATCATGTCCCGTAATTGAGGAAATTCCCTGTGCCACCAAAAACTCCACAATCGCACTCCCCTCCGCCCCACCAATTCCAATAATATGGATATTTTTGTTTTTATATTGTTCGAGTTGATTCGATATTGACATAGATTATTTATAATTTTCTAAAACGAACTATAACGATTAAAAGTTGTTAGTTTTGAATAATTAACTGGAGTTCAGGTTTCAACCTGTAAAAACTATCTTTTCGCGATTGACTTACACTCTGAAGAGTGGAACTCCAAAATAATATGTTTAAACCTCTAAAAAACGCAATTTTTGTCTGGAAATAAGCGATTTAGTACTAGTTTGAAAAATAATCTATAATTTTTAACTAGTGGAAATCAGGCACCTAATCAGATATTTCTACCCAGCTTCAGCTGAGGGTTTTGAAACTTTAGTTTCACAAACTTTTGAAAATGCTCGAAGCTAAAACTTCTCAAACCCTTGAATAAATCCGGGTAGAATTTTGATTCCTATTCCACAATTCTTCTCGCTTCCACAAACTCATAATTTTCAAAAACTTTTTCCAAATTTTGCTTGACGACTTTTCTCTGATCTAACGAGGCGTGAATTAAATTTGTATTATATTTTGTTGGCTCCATTGTCCCGTTAGGCCAGCCTGTCCGGCAGGCAGGGCTGTGGAACCTTTGTGCAATCCCAACATGCCGATGCTGATTGCTTTTTTTAATCAGAAAAACCAAATCCCCCGTTTCTGTATCTTCTAGCCTTACCTGAACTCCCGTCTCTTTTTGATCCCAAGAATGTTTCGGTAAAATTACATCCAAAGAATTTTTATAGACCACCTGCGTCAAAGCAGAACAATCAATTCCCTTTTTTGATTTACCACCCAAAAGATATTTTGTCCCCAGATATTTTTCGGCTTCTTTTATGATTTCAAGCTGTAATTGTGAAATCTGTTGCCTATTTTTTTTCGATGGTTCCATAGTCCCGTTAGGGCTGTGGAACTTTTGTGCAATTTCCTTATTAGTAATCTTAATCGCTTTTCCCTTAGCCGCATATTTCCCTCTCCCCCATTCTTTTAATAGACTATTTTTCTTCAGAATGACCTCATTTCGGTTTACCCAACCCAGGGTCAAATCATTTTGCTGAACCAGCAATTGGTCTTCGTTTTTTCGCAAGACACGTAAAATTTCTCCTTGAAAAGCTTGCGAACATCGAATTCTTTTGAGAATTTTTTCGTTGAGAATTTCATTCGAAACAAAACGCAATTTCAAATCAGCCATTTTGACCTTGACCACAGCCCAACCAACTTCAAATCGTTTTCTCGCATCGCTCAAAACTTTTATTTTTTCATTCGTAATTTTCACCTTCTCTTTTCTAGCTAATTCAAAAATTGCATTTTTCTGACTCTCAGTCAAAACTTCCCCAGAAATTACAAAACCATTTTTTGTATCTTTATAATCAACATCAAAAACAGCAAAGCCGTAGTCTTGCTGATATTGTTTCCTTAGGTTGTCAAAAATATGATGGAGATTTTGCATTTTGAAAATTTTATTATTGATAGGACTTCCTCTATTTTTTGGCTGTTAGATAGATTGAAGGTTGTTTGACAATAATTTTATATAAATTCTCCAGGAAATCACCACCGGCATAACCAACCACGAAAGCTATCGCTGGAGTATAACTAATCTCCATAAAAGAGAGTCCTAACTCCTTGACTACAATGGCTGACAACAGACCGATAACTCCCGAAATGGACATCATCGCCAAAAAATAGGACATATTGAATTCAACATTCTTATAAGCGAATTGATGCTTCGTGAAACCAACCAGGCCCCTGATTGCCCCACCACCAAAACCGGCAATAAGAAATGGTAAATATATTGATTCAAGCATAATTTTATTATTAATAATTTATTTTCTCCTTAAAACCTTTCCCGCTAATTCTCCTGTGTGCCGACCATTATTGACGATGACTCGTCCATTGATAATAACTACCCTAATTCCCTCTGAATACTGATAAGGATTAACGAAAGTGGCTTTATCAATTATCTTTTTTTGATCAAAAATAACGATATCTGCATAATTCCCTTTTTGCAAAACGCCTCTGTGCTCTAATCCTATCTTTTTGGCTGGCTGAGATGTCATTTTCTTAATTGCTTCTTCCAAAGTAAGAATTTTTTCCTCTCTGACATATTTTCCCAAAATCCTAGAAAATGTTCCAAAACATCTTGGATGAACAAGTTCACCTGTCCTCACGTATTCGACATTATAAGCAGCATCTCCAGAAGCAATTATAGAATGAGGGCTTTTTAGAGAGAGTCTTATATTATCTTCACTAAGAATTCCTTCGTCAAAAATAATAACATGCCCATTGGCGCTGATTAATAATTCTATTATTGCTTCTTCGACACCGATTTCTTGACTAAGAGCAATGTCCGTAATCTTTCTTCCGACAGCTGCTCTCAGCCGAGGGCAAATCGAAATAACAATATTATCATAATTATGATTCATGCTTTTCATTTCTTTAATGATTTTTCCTCTTAGTTCTAAATCTTTCAATCTAGATATCATATTTTTTCTTCCGCCGCTTGAAATCCAATCTGGAAGAAGAACATAGAGAACTGACCCGGTTGTGTTATATGGATAAATGTCGAAATTAATACCAACCCCCTCTTCATTAGCAATACTAATCATATCAATTGCTTTTTGCATATCTGGCCAATATTTTTGGTCAACCGCTTTGAGATGAGAAATTTCAATCGGAACTTTGATTTCTCGTCCAATATGTATTGTCTCATTAACACTAGGTAACAATTCTTCTGCTTCTCCTCTGACATGGCTGGCATAATAAGCATTCGAAAGCTCAACTTTTTTTACCAAATATTTTATTTCATCAATTGTCACCATCTTAGCGTGAGAAAAAACAAGTCCAGTTGACAAGCCAAAAGCTCCCTCTTGCAAACTGTCATAAAGCATTTTTCCAATTACTTTGATTTCTTCTTCTGTTATTTTCCGAACTTCATCTCCAAGCAAACCCCTTCTAAGAGTCTCGTGTCCAATCAATGTTCCGAAGTTTAAACCTATTTTTTTCTTTTCAAGTTCACTCAGAAAATCTTTGGTTTTTGACCAGTTGATACTAACATTATCTATATCGACCCATTTTCTCATCGCTTCAATTGAATCTTGATTTGGTATAGGAGATAGCGAAGTTCCACAGTTTCCACCAATTATTGTCGTTACTCCATCAAAAACTTTGCTATCTAATCTAGGAATTGTGAACAATGTCCAAAAATTATCTGAATGATCAAGAATATCAATGAAACCAGGGCAAACGATTTTTCCTTCTGCATCTATAGTGTTCTCTACGTTTTTACTTCCTATTCTTCCAATCTCAACGATTTTTCCATCTTCAACGCCAACGTCAGCAATAACACCAGCTTTCCCAGTACCATCAATAACTGTCCCATTTTTAATTAATATGTCTAGCATAAATTTTTGATTAGTATTAATAACGCATTAATATAACTAAGCGTTCCCGTAAGCGACATTATATAATGTCACTTACTCGCGAGAGAATATTGAAATTCCTATGTTTTGAATTAGTATTACCCCATCCCAATCAAGCCAATCACAAGTCCAATTGAAGCCATCACCCAGGCAATAATCCAGAACCTCATTGTAATTTTACATTCTGGCCAACCAATTGCTTCAAAATGATGGTGGATTGGAGCACTCCGAAAAACTTTTTTTCCTCGAAATTTTTTTGATGTTAATTGTATTATAACAGACAAAGACTCAACAACCAAAATAAATCCAACTATTGGCAAGATTAAAAATGAGTTTGTCAACATTGCTACAACACCCAAAGTTACTCCTAAGGCCATCGAACCAGTGTCTCCCATGATAAACCTCGCCGGATGAACATTAAACCATAAAAAGGCAAGTAAGGCTCCAATTATAGCTGCACAAAACATTGCCAGTTCTGTATTCCCCTGAACAAAAGCTATTGCTCCAAAAACCCCGAAAGCTGGCAATACTGTCCCCCCTGCCAAACCGTCTAGACCGTCAGTCTCGTTAAGGGAAAATGAAGTTGCCACAATAATAAAGATAAAAAGTGGGACATACCAAAGACCAATTACAAAATCGCCAATACCAGGAATGTGAATCACATCCCAACCAAGTTTGAAATAGAACCAATAAGCTCCGACTACTGCCACGAATGTATATAAGAAGATTCTTTCTTTGATTCCCAGTCCACCTCCCTTAGGACCAATTCGAAATACTCCCATCAAATCATCCACTGCTCCAACCATACCTGCCAAAACCAAAATCCCCAATGGCAAATAGGTTTGGGATCTATCAAGAAAATTAATATAATCAAATATCGATCCATCAAATAATATTGATAAGATCCAAAAGATAATCGCTAAAACAGGAACAACAATCCAAATCAAAAGACCTCCCATAGTTGGTGTACCGGCCTTTTTTTTGTGAAGTGCTGTAAAAATTGGCGTGTCACCATCAGCACGAATTTGCTTGCCTATCTTATATTTATAAAGAAAATGAGTCAGCACCGGAGTCAAAAGCATCGCCACTGAAAACGTAATCGCCAAAATTGCAAAAACTCGAATTACATCGATCACAATTAAAGGATTTTCCATATAATTTATTGTTTATATTTAATAAAATTCTTATATATATGCTATCATTTTTTCCTGTTTCTGTAAATCGAAATTGACATTGAAATTGACATCGTGACATTTCTACTCGGGGTTTGACATCGAAATTGACATCGAACTAGCCGATATTATTTTGTGTTTGTTTGTTTGAAATTTATCCTTTAGGATTTCAAATGGTTGGAGTTTATCCTTTAGGATTTCAAGCTTGATTGGAGTTTATCCTTTAGGATTTCAAATGACTGGAGTTTATCCTTTAGGATTTCAAAAGTGTTATGAAAAGAATATGATATGCGAGACTTCCTGAAACCCTGAAGGGTAAATTCCGAGCTGGAGGTGCATTGTATTTCAAAAGCATAACCCAGCCTTGAAGCTGTTTTGATTTTTATGCGACAAAATGAAACCCTGAAGGGTAAATTCCTATTAGTGGAGTTCATCCTTTAGGATTTCATTTTTATCCACCAATAGTCAAATCAACGATTGGATAAGTTTCAAAGCAAGAATCAACCCAATCTTTCCCCTTTTTCTCTGCCCAATTTTTATAACTGCAAAACTCATAATTAAAAACTTCTTCTTTAGTTTTGACATATTGATGCTTCACAGGATTGTGATGGATATAATTAAAGTGCCGATAAAAATCTTTTTCATCACGAATACAATAATCAAGATAGTTTTGAAATATTTTTCTACCACTAGTTTTTTCTAATTTATTGATTTCGAAAGCCGTTCTTCCATGAATGAAATTTATCGCCTTACCCAGATTCCTGCCAAGTTTGGTTTTGAACTCAATATGATAGTGATTATCGAGAATTACCCAAGCATATAATTTGTAATCAATTTTGCAAAATTCGTTTTGTAAATTTTCAAACAAAATTTTCTTTTCAAGTCTGTATTGAATATTTTTTCTTTTTGATAAGTTCGAGCTGTGATGAAATAAATTGAGTCGTCTTTGTATATATGTGACGGATGATGAAATTTATTTACTTCCATTTTTTGAAGAATATTAATGAATAAATGAAACCCTGAAGGGTAAATTCCGAACGATTTAGGAGTTTATCCTTTAGGATTTCAAATGACTGGAGTTTATCCTTTAGGATTTCAAAAGTGTTATGAAAAGAATATGATATGCGAGACTTCCTGAAACCCTGAAGGGTAAATTCCTATTAGTGGAGTTTATCCTTTAGGATTTCATTTTTGAATTTCTTGAACAATAAATCAAAAATGCCACAAAAAATATTCCCAAACTATCAATAAATATATCTCTCAAGCTTCCCTCCCTGCCAAAAACAAACAACTGATGATATTCATCTGTTAAAGCGTATGTTAAGGCAAACATTATCGCCAAAGATATTGCTTTTCTTTTTGTGATATTTCTCTCTTCTGAATAGGCTCTAAAGAATAGCAAAGTCAAAATTCCATATTCGCTCATATGGGCAATTTTTCGCAAGACAAAATCGATATTACGCGGGAAATCAGACTTCAAACTTGGAACTGAAGAAAGATAATAAATAACAGCACACCACAAAAAAACTGGTAGCCAAAGTTTGATTATTTTTTTTGTTTTTTCGTTTGACATATAACTATGCTATTATTTATTTTATAATTTCTACCTAGCTTTAGCTGAGAGTTTATGAGACTCTAGCTTCAATATTATCAAAATATTCGTGAGGTTAAAACCTCAGCAACCCTTGGATAAATCCAGGTAGAACTTCCTTTTTTAAATCAAATCTGAAAACTCTCGATTATCTGCAAGATAATCCCTGCTGAATAGATTGCAATCATGGCGAGTGAAATTGTTATTGGAACTTTGATGCTATATGACGGTTTTGTATCTCCCATTTTTTTTGCTTTATAGAATACAATTATAATCAAAATTCCCACGAATCCTCCAGCAATGCCTCCAGCAATATTTACAACCGTAACAAAGTCACGCAAACCCAGAACAAAAACAATCAATGGTACAATACAAGTTAGTGCCCAAGACTTTTTTTCGCTGAGATGATAATCATACCAAAATGTTTCTTTCAAACTCATGCCTAACATCAAAAATGATGTGGCAATTGCGAAAATTCCAAAAATCAATCCCAATGTCACAATTCCATTTCCGACACTCAGACTAAGACCATGAAGAGCCTCTTCTGACGTTTCCTTTCCAGTGATACCGAGAACCACAATGACGAATAAAATATAAACAACAATCGGAATTATATTGCCAATAATAATGACATCTTTAATTTGTTCTTGCTTTTTTTTCATAATATGCTCAAGCTCTGGAATTGCAGATAGTACTCCTATGGAGAAAAGAATTGCTCCAAATGGAAAAAAGAATTGAGAAGAATTGTTAGTAGCTAGATTGCTCATATCAACTATTGGTAACCCTTTGAAAATAATTCCGAAGATAGCAATAAAAAGAAAAATAACCATCAAAAATTCTACAAAACCAATCAACTTTAATCCAATATAGATGCCTGCGGAGATCAAAACAAACATGACTATACTATATGAAAATTCACTTCCACCTAGAAAAGGAGAGAAAACAGCCTTACCAAAAACTCCTCCGATAATCATAAAGGCCAACATACTTGAATATAAAGAGAAAAGAGTGATAAATGTTGCGATTATTTTTCCCTTTTTTCCTAAATATTTTTCGCAATAACCCACCAGCCTACCATTACTTGTGGTTCGAAGAGTAATCTCTCCATACATCAAATTTAAGATAATTGTCACAATTCCCAAGAAAATAATCAAAATTACAAACGAGAAAAATCCAGATTTTGAGGCGACATAGGGTAACGAAAAAATTCCCACACCGATTGACGATCCGACCGCAGTGGATACGGCATATATATAATTCTTATTAAACATACTTGTACTTAATTCATAAACAATGCACAACGCCTTTTCCTGTGACGGGCACCACGGGAATATTTGTTAGGTGCCCGTCACCTACGCCTTAAATTATATCTACAAACGATACAAATAGATATTCCAATTTCCTTTATTGCGTTTAATCACTTTTTCAGGCTTCATATTATTGATTTTGAATGCATAAGAAACGATTCTCACGCCCTTTTTGAGTTTTTGCTCTTGAAAATATTTTCCCAACTTTTGCATTAACTCCGGAATCAAAAAACAATAGATTACATCTGCTTCGTGCAAATCTGCCTTGAAAATATTTTGACAATAGATGTCTATATTTTTTGATTTTTTTGATAACCTAGCTCGTAATTTCGCCAATAAATAATAAGGGAAAACAAGCTCATAACCAACGCCAAAACAATTATATTTTTCAACCGTTTTAACTAAGACTCGACCATCACCACAACCAAGTTCGAAAAACTTTTCACCGGGTTGAATCTCAGCAAGGTTGATAGCCCTATCTATACCTTTTTTTGAAGTCGGTATTGGTCCTACAGCGATTATTGCTGGAAATCCGTGAACAAACATTATCAAGCCGGACACGAATAAAACCACCCAAATTACAACAAAATAATCTATCATGTTTCAACCATTTAACAATTTATTCAACAATATAAACCCGACTCATCACATCTCCCTGCTCTATACTTGTGACAACATCCATTCCTTCGAGCACTTTTCCAAAAACCGTGTGTTTGCCGTCAAGATGAGGTTGAGCTCTTTCAGTCACGATAAAAAACTGACTGCCATTGGTATTCGGACCAGAATTTGCCATCGCCAAAGAACCGACGTCAACTTTGTGAAAATTGATTTCGTCTGCAAAAGAATATCCAGGACCACCCGTTCCGTCATTCGCTGGATTGTCATCTTTGCTAAGAGGATCACCAGTCTGAATCATAAAATCAGAAATCACGCCATCACCTTCAGTCACGACATTCTCTTGGTTCGCATTTTTATTCTTTTGCAAAGCGATACTAACTTGCCACGAAGCAAATAATACTAAAACCAAAATGATAGTACCAACGATTAGTTTTTTATTTTTTTCCTTCTTTGTTATAAATTCATTTTTTTCTTCAATTCTTCGTTGAAGTTTAAGTTTTTGCTTTCTTCCCATTGTTTTTTTGTTAATTATTAATATTATTATTCTGCTCACTATTTAGTAGATTCAAAATATTTTATATATTCAAGAAACACAATCACACGCAATCTAATTTTAGTTTAAAATAGTTATAATGACAATTATTGATTTGTAGCATTTATTATGAAAAATGGAGTGAACTTTGTTCTTTGGATAATTGGAAATTATTTTCGTGATATAAAGAGGGATTCCTCCACTCCGCTTCACTACGGTCGGAATGACAGATTTGATTATTATATCTTGTATCTTGGTTTTTGTTTGGTTATTGCCAGCCCTAGGCTGGTCCTCCTCAGGAGGATATCTTGCGTCCTTGTATCTTGCTAAGCAATCCAACAATTCAACAATCTAACAATTTAGCAATGTTTTTATCGATTTCTCCACCTAACCGTCGCTTTCAGACAGGTTATACGTTACACGCTACACATAATAACCATTTAACAATGTTTTTAACACTTTAACAATTGGAGTGTAGAACGAAATGAAATGGAGTTCTACCCGAAAGCGGGAATAATGTGACTCTTCGGTCAAACTCCGCTACCGCTACGTTTAACACTCCAACAGTTTGATATTGATTATTGGAGTTTGTGATTTGTTTCTTGCCAGCCCTAGGCTGGTCCGCCTTGGGAGGATGTCCTTGTATCTTTCCAAAACAGGTTACACTCTATACGCTACACATTATACATTCCAACAATTTAGCAATTTAACACTTTAACAGTTTGCTTAATACTAATCTACTTCTCCTTATCCTCTGACCTTTTCTTCCTTTCGTCTTTAATCTCTTTTAACATAATCTGAATAGCACGAATAGGTAGCCAAATTGGCATAAAAAGATTTAGAAATATTTCAAACACGCCTTCACCTTCTTTTTTTAATCGCATATATTTTTCCTTAAATAATCAAAGTTATTTTACAAATCTTCTTTCTTGATTTCAAATATATCCCCTCTTTTAATTTCTCCTTGCAAAAATTTCGTGGCAATCAAATTCTCTAATTTTTCTTGAATTGTTCTTTGCAAAAATCTTGCTCCATACTCTGCACTATATCCAAGTTCAGCTATAATTTCCAAGGCCTCATTAGAAATTTCAATCTTAATTCCCTGAGCCTTATCCATCCTCTTGGCCAAACTCTTGATTTGAAGTTTCGCAATTGCCATAACGTCTTTTGGAGTAAGAGACCTAAAGACAATTCGAGCCGTAAAGCGATTCAAAAACTCAGGCGCAAAACTTTGTAGGAGATATGGCTCAAGCATTTGAAGTATTCTCTCATTGCTATTGTCTTTATCAACTACAATTTTGCTAATAACGCTTGACCCAGCGTTAGAAGTGGCAATAATAATAGTATTTGTGAAATCAACTGTCCTGCCAAGATTATCGGTCAGTCTGCCATCATCGAAGACCTGTAAAAAGATATTCAAAACATTCTTTTCTGCTTTTTCCAACTCATCCAAAAGCACCAAAGAGAAAGGCTTTCTCTTGACAGCCTCTGTTAGAATACCACCAGCAGACGAATCCGACAAGTCCGAGGAAGAACCAATCAACTTATCAGCGCTGCCTTTGGTTTGATATTCACTCATATCAATCCGAATCATCGCATTTTCATCGCCAAAATATGCTTCCGCCAAAGCTTTTGCCAATTCTGTTTTTCCCACTCCAGTTGGACCTAAAAACAAAAATGTTCCAATCGGTCTATTTTCATTTTTCATCCCAACTCGCACTCTTCTAATCGAGGAGGCAATTGCCTTAACTGCAGCCGTCTGACCAATAACTCTTTGATGCAAATTTTCTTCCAAGCTTAAAAGTTTTTCCGCTTCGTTGGCATTTATATTTGTCAGAGGGATACCAGTTTTTTCAGTAATCACTTCCATAATATCCTGATCTCGCAGAATTGAACCAGGACCCCTTCTCCTCACTTCTACTGCCGTCTCACTCAAAAGATCAATTGCTTTTCCAGGTAAAATTCTGTTCGTGATATATCTCTTGGAAAGTTCAACTGCTTTTTTTATCGCTCCATAAGTCATGATAATTCCTTCTCTTGCTTCGATAATTTTTGCTTGTACTGCCAAAATTTCAATTGTATTTTCTTCGTCTAACTCTTCTATTTTAACAAAATCAAAATTATTTGCAAAATCGGCCCGAGGTTCAATATATCGGTGATAGTTCCGATAGTCAGTAGATCCAATAACTTGAAAAATCCCCTGTGAGAAAATCGGCGAGAGCACTTTTGAAGCATCAAAACCACCACCACTCCCAGCAGCCGAAATTTCATGTATATTAGGAATAAATAATATAATATTACCACTCCTTCCCATATCATTGATCATCAATCTAATTCTTGCTTCAAAATCTCCTCCCACTCCAGCTCCAGAGACAAGAGATCCAACATCCAAAACAACCAGACGCTTATCTTTCAAAGTTGACAAAACCTGATCTTTGACCATCCTACTTGCTAATTTTTTGACGATAGTTGATCTTCCACTACCCTCTTCTCCAATTAATAGAGCATTATTCTTGCTTGTTCTTTCAAGTATTCTCATGAGATTATCAAGCTCTTTTTCTCGGCCCACAATATTGCCCACCAAGCCTGCTCTCGCCTGATCCGTTAAGTCATAAGTAAAGCTATCTAACTCTGGAGTGACTCTCGCCGTCCAAGCTTTATTCATTACGGAATGTCTAATTTTTCGTGGACGACTTAGCCTTACTTTTGTATTCGCCCAACTCCCAACCCAAAGAACAGTTTTTCGAGCATCTTTGACATCAATATTTAAATCTTTGAAATACTTTTCCAAACTACTATCACTAAACAGGGCAAGGAATAAACTCTCTGTTTTAATTTCTTTCAAACCCATAGCCACGGTTTCATAAAATGCCACCATAATTGTCTTTTCAAGCTGAGGACTCATCAGTGTAATATTAAGAATACCCCCTTGATTATAATAATCATTCTTCAGTAAACCCTTTATCAACATATCAATGTATTTTGTAAATTCTTTTTGGTCAATTTCAAGTCTTCGAAAGAGCAAACTTGTATGCGGATGGATAGCAATCACTTTAGCTAAATGCAAAATTGATGGCGCCTGTTTGAGACGATGAGCCAAGCAAAGAGTTTCCTTTAGAATCTCTTTACTTGAGATAGAAGTATAGTCGCTGATATTAACCGCCCCTCTGATTTTGTCCGCGTCTTTACTGATGAACACTTCAAAATTAGGAGAGGAAAAATCAATTTCTTTCCGAGATGAATTTTTGGTTTTGATATAATAATAAGAATACATTGTTCCCAAAATTCCCAACCAAAATATCAAAGGACCAAAACCTCTTTTTTCAAAAATAACAAAGACAGCCTCTGCAAAATTCCGAAAAAGAACAGTCGCAATCAGAATCAACCTTAGAAAATCATTCTCTACAACCGTTGAGGCTATTTCTTTATTAATGTCTATAAAAAACTTCGGATTGTTAACTATTATAAAATAGATACCATACAAAGAAGTGAGAAAAACTAGAATATAGACAAACAGATGAATAATTCTATAGAATCCTTTGGACAATGCATATAAAACAGAAGAAAAACCTGAGACCTTTTCATCCCAATAATACATCATCCCATTTCCAACTCGCAAAAAAACACCCATGCCCTGACAGACATCACACCTAGCTCCATTGCCAGAAATTTTGTTCCCATCACAAGCCGGACACTGAATGATTTCTGCCGTAAGCTTTTTTTCTTTTTCTTGTTCTTGTTTTTTAGGCATTTACTAATATTAAAATAGATAGATTAGGTTTAAAAAAATCATCAGAAAAGTCAGTGGTGGCAAAATTATCCACAAGAGATAGATAACTGTGAATGCTATAAATGAAATTGCCATAATAAGAAAACCAACAAAAACTCGACCAAGTCGTAAAAGCGGCCCAATAACTCTGCCCATGTATGAATAATCGCCATAGATTGGCTGAAATAATAATTTCAGATTCAAAAAAACACCGACATCATTTTCGATTCCCTTGATAAAACCAATTTCACTGTGCCAAAAATCACGTGAACTTTTCACATACCAAAAATGAAGGAAATTCAAAAGCCCTTTCCCTAAATTTGCTGGTAAATTCACAAAATATTCTACTATCATAATATTGCTTAATTTGAGTTTATTATAGCATATTTTGATTAAAACATAAATCTACTACAATTAATTTAAAAATTGATGGGATTCCTTGATAAAACATCGTTTACCGATTATACTTACAAAGTTAAAACATATTATACCATAAAATGAATATCAACCAACATATTATCAACGAACTTATCGAGAAGGTTTCTGTCCGCAAAAGACAGCTTTCTTCGGAATATCTTTCCAAGCTCAAAAGAAAGGCCTCTAAGGAATTTAGATTGCCTTGTCCAACGAATATCGAGCTTCTTCAATCCTATCGGGAAATGACAAAGGAAAAATCACTACCCGAGATTGAAAATGTCTTGATAACAAAAAACATTCGAACTTCTTCTGGTGTGGCTGTCATCGCAGTTTTGACCAAGCCCTATCCCTGCCCTGGAAAATGTAAATTTTGTCCGAGTGAAAAAGACATGCCCAAAAGCTATCTTTCAAATGAGCCTGCAGTGATGCGTGCCGTGCTAACCAATTTTCATCCACGCAAACAAGTGGAAGCGAGAATCAAATCTCTTCAGGCTACAGGACACAAGACAGACAAAATCGAATTAATTGTGATGGGCGGAACTTTTTCCTATTTACCGAAAAGCTATCAAACTTGGTTTATCAAAGAATGTTTCAAAGCATGTAATAGCCGTTGGCTCCATTGTGGCGATAGCCCTGTGGAGCCTAAATGCAAATTGCACAAAGGTTCCACAGCCCAAAAGGGACTATGGAACCAGTGCCTCTCTCAACTACAAAAAATTAACGAAACTTCACAGCACCGAATTGTCGGACTGACGCTGGAAACAAGACCTGATTATATTGATGAAAAAGAAATTTTGAGAATGAGAAATCTGGGAGCAACCAGAGTTGAACTTGGTGTGCAAACAATTTATGACGATGTCTTCAAACTGAATGCCCGCGGTCACAATAGCAAAGAGGTTATCACGGCTACAAGATTACTCAAAGAAGCAGGTTTCAAAATTAACTACCATATGATGCCAAATTTGCCGGGCTCAGATTGCAAGAGAGACTTGAAAATGTTTCAGGAACTTTTTTCCAATCCAGATTACCAACCAGATATGCTCAAAATTTATCCTTGTGTTGTCGTCAAAGATGCGGAAATTTATAAATGGTGGAAAAGTGGAAAATATAAACCATATTCTGATAAAAAACTGATCCAACTGCTTTGTGCAATCAAAAAAAACATTCCATATTATGTCAGAATTACTCGCCTCGTTCGCGACATTCCGTCCACCAGTATTGTGGCTGGAAATAAAATTTCTAATCTCAGACAAACACTGGAAAAAGAATCTCTTAAAGATAATTGGAAATGCAAATGCATCAGATGTCGAGAAATTCGAAGTCAAATCCTCCCTCCTGATGAAGGAGTTTTGGGAGTTGGGAATCAGATAGTCCCCCCCGTTCGACTATCGCTCAGGGCAGGCTCTGATAAGGGTTGGGGGGTTAAGAATCATCAAAATCCCTTACTTTCAAAAGAGGGGCAAGGGGCGGTTAATAATTTGCAACTATTCCGCCAAGACTACGAAGCTTCCAACGGAAAAGAAATCTTTTTGAGCTTCGAAGATGAAAAAAGACAGCACCTCTATTCTTTATTAAGATTAAGAATAAACAGAATTGGAGTTCACCCTTCAGGGTGTAAAAACGAAGTTCACTCTTTAGAGTGTAAAAATAGTGTTTGCAATTCAAAGTGCAAGGATTCAATCATCCCCGCCCTCCAAAATGCCAGTATCATCCGTGAAATTCATACCTATGGAACCTTAGCTCCCATCAAACCAAATAGCGAAAAACATACTCAACACACTGGACTCGGGAAAAGATTAATTCTTGAAGCTGAAAAAATCACTCAAGAAGAATTCGGCCTCAAAAAAATAGCCGTCATCAGCGGAGTCGGTGTGCGTGGCTATTATCGAAAATTAGGATATAGGCTTGAAGATGGATATATGATAAAGTATTTAAGAAGATAAAATAAAATCTGAAATAAAAGGAGATGGAACTATTCAGGAAAAAGAAATAATAACATTAGTTTTTATTTCAACGGATAAGGTCAAAAAAAAGCTCTTTGATAAATTATATCAAGAGCATATATTACAATATTCCTACTGTGGCTTTAATGGATATTTTCCTCCAAAGCAACCGGAACAAATTCCACAATTATAAGTTCTTTCTACGACTTGGTTCAAGCCATCTAGACTGAGATATACTAACTCATCAGCTCCTATTGAATCTCTTATTTCCTCAATTGTTTTATCATACGCTATTAATTGTTTTGTGTCTTGATAATCCATTCCGCTGGGACAGATACTGTTTATTGGCGGAGAAGCGATACAAACAATAACTTTTTTGGCTCCTGCTTTTATTAATTTTTCAACTATCTTTCTTATTGTTGTAGCTCTTACAACTGAGTCATCTACGACAATAACGATTTTACCAACAATCTTGTCTTTTCTCAGATTCAGCTTCATTTCGACTATCATTTCTCTATCTGCTGGAGTTGCAGCAGTAAAAGACCTCACCTGCAAAATCCCATAACTATGTGACCTTTGGAAAAACTCTCTATACTTTATTTCCAGTTCTTCGGCAAGTCCCCAGGCGGCATGTTTTCCTGAATCAAGTATTGGTATGACATAATCCGCTTGAACATCTATTCCAGCTTTTCGCATCTCAAACGCAATTTGTCTTCCCGTCTCGATTCTAAAATCCTCATGATAATAGCCATTACATCTTGAACGAGGATTGGAAAAATAGATTGCTTCAAATATACAAAAATGCTCATCTGGTTCTGAATATTTTTTTCTTTGAATCGCTTTTTTTCCTTTCGAAAAAATAACCATCTCTCCGGGATTGATATCATACATAAATTCTACTGCAGGTATATTATCAAATACATAGTTTTCTGAACAAACCAGATAACCATTGTTTAATTTCGCAACACTCAAAGGACGAACTCCATATCTATCCTTAATCGCGAATAATTTATCCTGAGTCAATATAAGCAACGCATAAGTTGTTTTTATTTTTTCTAGCGCACATTCGATTGCCTTTTCAATCGTAGCCTCTCCAGAGTTTGTAATGAGATGAGCGAATAACTCTGTGTCGGTGGTTGATTGAAATATTGCACCATTTTTTAATAATTCTGTTTTTATTTTTTCTATATTTACGAATTGCCCATTATGAGCAATGGCGAATGGTCCATATTTTGATCCTTCTATTATCAAAGGCTGAACATTGCCAATAGACCTAGGGCTTCCTTGTGTTGCATATCTATTATGACCAAAGGCAATTTTTCCTGGAAGTTCTTTTGCAAAAGATTCTTCTTTGTATCCATTGAACTGAGCACTAACTGAACCAACTTTCCTGACTTGAGAAAATTCATTTCCTTTTCTGCTTACTATGCCTACACCTGCTTCTCCTCTGTTTTCCATAAGGAGAAGGCTTTTATAGACATCGGATGCTGGGTTAGCGGTATTAATTGCTGCAGCAAGGGCACATTTTTCATTCATAATTCCTCTCATATCAAGGTCTAATTCCTCTTCAACCGTCCTTCCTTTAATATAAAACATCCTTTTCATCCTCCTTTATTATAAAATATTCAATTGTCAAATAACACTTTTTTTTAGTCTAGCATTTAATTTCATAATTGCAAAATTTGTGACAATTAAAACAAATTAACAGAACCAAAGTTCCGCCCTTGGTTTTTATTTTGCCAGAACATCCCGATATTTTTCTTGAATTTTCTCCCAAAGTTTTGTAGCATCAATCTTGATTGAAACCAGATAAATTAATTCATAGGATTCCCTTGCACTTTGCAATGCAGAAAGAGTGGCCGCTTCCTCTCTTGTAATTTCCTTTTCCTTGGCGACTTCTTCATCTTCTTTCCGATTTCCTCTATCCTTCTCTCTCAAAAGCAAAATCTTCTCAAACCCCTCTGGCGTGAGTTGAGTCAAAATATCACACTCATAAACTATCTGCTCCACCCGTGTCCTCGGAATTGGAAATCTGAATCCCTCACCATATGTCTTTTCTGCCATTCTACCTGGATAGCTTCTTTCCCCTCCCATATGCCTTTCAATTGCCAATCTCACACTATAAGCCAATTCGAAACTAACACCATTCTCTTGTAAAATTTTCTCTGCAATTTTCCCACCATTTTTTCCATGACCCAAGAAATCACCTCCTTTGGCAATATCATGAAATATTGCTGCGAGAATTGCAATTTCTCTTTCTCTTGCATCAAATTTTTCTTGTTTGGAATAATCAACGACAAAATATTCTACCTGTTTATTATGTTTTATAAACTGCTCAATTAATTCTTGATCTACGCCATTTTTAACATAAGTATCCTTAACTATATCTCTAAATTTTTCATAATCATCATTCTCAGTTTCCGCTTGACCTCCTAATCTTATCTCTCCTATAGGATAATTATCATTGCTTATAAATTCTTTCATAACCTTTTATTATAATTTCAATTATTTCTCCATTTCCAAAACCAGCTCTTCAGATTAATAATTTTTTTTAGAAATTAATTTTGAAAGTTGGATCAGGCATTTTCTTCCAATCTTCTCCCGTGCTTCCGCCACTATCAATTGAATCTTCACCGATTGAATATAAAATTCTATTTTCTTTCGAATACCTTAATGGATTACCATCAAAATAATCTAACGGAGCAGATGATAGATAATCAGGAACTAGTTGTTCAAGCGAATTAGGATAATCACCCTTATCATTTTTATATGCCTTGATAGCAATCAGTGCTTGTGTTGCAGAAACCAAAGTGTCTTCGTTACATTTTTTTCCGACTGATGAATTTGAGATTCCCTGGCTACTATAAAACATCAGTTTACCAGTTATATTTTCGGTTAAAAAGCGACCTATTGATGATGAAGGGATTACTATTTTACTTTCTATCGACTGGATTCTGTTACAATATTCATTTGCATTTTCAACCATATATCTTGCGCTTTCAGCGTAAAGTTCTTTTGTCTTGTTTGGTCTGAAATGATAATTAATTTTCATATATTCTCCTTCGTTTCCCCAACCCAAAGATTGCAATGCATCAATATTACCTTCTATGATTGCATTAATGTTAAAAGTATAATAATAATATTCGGCCTTACTCATAGAAATAAATCCATCCTCATTTTCATAAAACTGATTTAAATCTGAAGCATATTTTATCAGATCATGATTGTTCAAGTCTGAAGAAGAGACAATCTTCTGTATAGTTTCAAGGCCAATTTCTTTCATAGATTTCGCAACGAGATATTCAATCATAGACGCCTGCGATTCTTCTATTTTTTGTCCAATATAAACAGAACTTAGTGCTTCTTCTATTGCCTCTTCAACCTTCGCCTGTCTAGCAAGATACAAAGCTTTTACTGAACTGATTTGAGCCATTCTTCTCCCAGGATTTATTGATGGAAGTTCCGCATGCGGATTTAGATTCTCAGGATTAGCTAAAAATGGATTTTGATAACTTGGCTTATTTACAGCTATATAAAAATAATCAAAAGCTTCTTGATTATTAGAAATAATCTCTTCTGCTAACTCTTCATCCCACATCTTGCCATCAATCATATCTTGAATTTCTTTTGCTTTCTCTTTGGGTTGATATATTACATCTTCGATTTTAGCTAAATCAAAATATGCATTATCTTCATCAGAAACTAAAATTACTTTCAAGCTCAAATCAGAGTCATCAATCGGTTCTATGTCGTTTGTAAATAAATCAAAAATTCTCGGAAGTAACATAATTATAACAACCAATAAAACGATGCTTGCTACTATCAATTTTATTTTCTTCATTGTTTTAAATTATTTATTATATCTACATCTTATCACAAAAAGTCAAGAACATAAATATTTTTATATTCTACCTCTCCATCTCCAAAACCAGCTCTTCTACATCTTCTTTCCTCTCACCAGCCCGATTAGAATAATATATTTTGATATTCCGAAATCCAGCAATTTCAGCCAAAGATAAAAGTTCTTCTTTTGAGAATTGATAGAGATAACGCTCGATAACTTTTCCAGAAGTAGCTTTCCAAGGGACAACAATATCTCCACTTTTTTTTCCAGCCAGTTGATCTTCAATACCAAATCGATTGTTTGGCCACTCGCTCAAAAGATTCCAGACCGAAATCTTCACTTTTGCATTTTTCTTGCAAACTCTTTTGATTTCTTGAAAATATTTTTCTCTAAGCTCAGTTGAAGGCAAATGATGAAGCACGGCAAAACTAATCAGAAAGTCGAATTCTCCATCTTGAAAAGGAAGCTCCGTCGCTTGTCCGACAAAAAATTTTACTTGTTCTTGCTCAATTTCTTTTCGATATTTTTCCTTGGAAATTTCAACCATTTTTTCTGAGATATCAAGACCAATATAAAAAGCACCTTTTTCCAGAATAAAAGGGAGCATCAAAGCATTTCCGCAGCCAAGATCAAGAAC
>Ga0075530_1000081_pt1 | contig 38295 bp, 35 predicted proteins | sample NGEPerD_2_FD_75101 | JGI IMG/M metagenome (GOLD analysis project Ga0075530, IMG submission 75101) | Arctic peat soil microbial communities from the Barrow Environmental Observatory site, Barrow, Alaska, USA - NGEE PermafrostL1-D | ecosystem: Environmental > Terrestrial > Soil > Wetlands > Peat ... | reverse complement strand
TCTGCTCTTGCCGGTGGTCGACGGTCGAGGCGGTGCGAGCCCAGGGCGCGTCATATTCGTCCGTACCGACGATCCTGCGCCGACGATGACCGAGCCGCGTGTAAATTTCGTCCGTACGGACGATCCTGCGCCGATTACGGCCGAAACCCGTGTAAATTTCGTCCGTACGGACGATTGTGCGCCGCGGGGTGGCCGCGGGAGGTGCTGTACCCGCCCTCCGCGTTCGCAAGCCGGGTGAGTGCCGCGCGGGCGTATCGGCTTCGGGTGCCTGAGCTGGCTGAGCTGGCTGAGGAGCATGGCAGCGTGACCGATCCGGGCGACCGTGCTACTCGCCGAGCCCGTCACAACGGGTTGCCCCGCCGGACCCAGCCCCCTTGAGGTCGTGAACGCCTACACCGGCTGAAGACGTCACCGCTCGCACGTCACCGCTCGCACGTCACCGTCGCGCCGTTCCAGGCAGACCCCGACCCACAGATGAGAAAGGAGAGCGCGGATTCGCTGTCAGAACTTGAAGGCGAGGGCAGTAGCGTGATCCTCATGTGGGTCAAACTCAGGCAGCCATGAGGCTGGGCGTGCTCGACATTGGGTCCAACACCGGTCACCTCCTCGTGGTCGACGCACACGGCGGCGCGGCACCGATGCCGGCGTACTCCTATAAGGAGTCGCTTCGCCTCACCGAGCACCTCGATGAGCACGGTGCGGTCAACGAGGACGGTGTGAAAGCGCTGACCCGTTTCGTGGCTCAGGCCCTTGAGGTCGCCGAGGACAAGGGCTGCGAGGAGATCCTCGGGTTCGCCACGTCGGCGGTGCGCGACGCGGTGAACTCCGACGAGGTTCTCGACCACGTCTTCGCCCAGGGCGGTGTCGAGGTCAACGTGCTCCCGGGCGAGGACGAGGCTCGACTCACCTTCCTTGCAGTGCGCCGGTGGTTCGGGTGGTCCTCTGGCCGTCTGGCCGTCTTCGACATCGGAGGCGGCTCCCTGGAGATCGCAGCGGGCAGTGACGAGGCACCCGACGCGGTCGAGTCCCTTCCGCTGGGGGCCGGCCGGCTGACCCGGGAGTGTCTGCCGGGGGACCCGCCGAACGAAGCTGCCGTCCGTGAGCTGCGCAAGGGAATCCGGGCCGACATCGCGCGAGACGCCTCTTCGGTCCTGCGCGGCGGCCACCCCGACCATGCCGTTGCGACGTCCAAGACCTTCCGCTCGCTGGCCCGTGTCTGTGGCGCCGCGCCGTCCGGGGAGGGCCTGCTCGCACGCCGGGTGCTGCGGGCCGACGACCTGGCCAAGATCATCCCGAAGCTGGTGTCCATGCCCAACGCCAAGAAGTCGGAGCTGCCCGGCGTCTCCGGGGACAGAGCCCACCAGCTTCTCGCGGGCGCCCTGGTCGCGGATGCCGTCATGGACCTGTTCGACCTTGTGGAGCTGGAGATCTGCCCCTGGGCGCTTCGCGAGGGTGTCATCTTGGAACGTCTGGACCAGATCAGTGTCCTGGGCTAATACCCTGGGCAGGTGAGCGAGGTGGCCCGGCGACCGGATCCGTCCGGCACGAGCCTGCCCCCGCCCTCAGATGCGCTGATCGGCCTGTCGACGGCCTCGGTCTATCCCCAGTCGACCGCGGACGGTTTCGAGCTCGCGGTCGGCCTGGGCTACGACGCGGTCGAGGTGATGGTCGGCATCGATCCGGTCAGTCAGGATGTCGAGCAGGTGCGGCACCTGTCGGACTACTACGAGATACCGGTGTGCGCGGTGCACGCACCATGCCTGTTGATCACCCAACGGGTCTGGGGAACCGAGCCGTGGGGGAAGCTCGAGAAGAGCGCAGAGATGGCCCTCGAGGTGGGCGCCGACGTCGTCGTCGTACACCCGCCGTTTCGTTGGCAGCGCGACTACGCCCGAAACTTCGTCGACGGGATCGCGGAGCTCGAGGAGCGCACGGGTGTCGCATTCGCGGTGGAGAACATGTACCCGTGGCGCGCCTCGAAGCGGGAGATGCAGGTCTACGTCCCGGGGTGGAACCCGGCCGAGGAGAACTACACGAACACCACCGTCGACCTGTCCCACTCGGCCGTGTCGAGGTCGGACCCGGTGGAGATGGCGGTCAGCCTCGGCGAGCGGCTGCGCCATGTGCACATGACTGACGGGAGCGGGTCGGCCAAGGACGAGCACCTGGTTCCCGGCAGAGGCAGCCAGCCGTGCGTCGAGATGCTCGAGCACCTGTCGCGCGTCAGGTTCTCCGGGCACATCATTCTCGAGATCAACACACGTCGCGCGGGTTCGCGCTCCGCCCGTGAGATCGACCTGGTGGAGGCCCTGGCGTTCACCCGGCTGAACTTCGCTGCAGGAGGTGGCGTCCCGTTCGAGGACCACCGATCGGCTCAGGACCGGAAGCTCGAGTGAGCGGTGCACCGAACCGCGGTCGCCGACCAGGAGGGCCCGACACCCGCGGCCAGATCCTCGACTCGGCTCGTGCGTCCTTCGCCGAGAAGGGGTTCGGCCGGACGACCATCCGTTCGGTGGCCGCACAGGCGGGCGTGGACCCTTCGCTGGTCCACCACTACTTCGGGTCCAAGGACGACCTGTTCGTGGCGGCGCTGGAGATCCGGATCGATCCACGCGACATCATCCCGACTGCCTTCGAGGGGGGAGCCGACGGGGCGGCGGAGCGGCTGCTCGAGATCTTCCTGTCGGTGTGGGACGACCCGGAGTCCCGGCTCCCCCTGGTTGCCCTGGTGCGCAACAGCCTCGCTCGCGAGTCGACCCACAGCCTGCTCCACGAAGGCATGCTCCGGCTGATCTTCGCGCCGCTTCGTGAGGCGTTGCCCGACCGCAGCGAGCGACGTGCTCAGCTGGTGGCCACCCAGATGATCGGCCTGGTCGTGGGCCGCTACGTGTTACGGCTCGAGCCACTGGCATCGATGCCGGGTGAGGAGGTCATCGCCTGGGTGGCACCCAACATCCAGCGCTACCTCACCGGTGAGGAGCCTTGACCCGCGGGGGCTCGACGCGGCATAATTCAACATGTGATGAATAACAACGCTGCGATCGAGATCAGCGACCTTCTCGTCCTGCGCAGCACGGCCCGCGCCGTGGACCACGTGTCCTTCGTGGCGCCACGGGGTCAGGTGACCGGGTTGCTGGGACCATCGGGATGCGGAAAGACGACACTGATGCGGTCGATCGTCGGGGTCCAGATCGTCACCTCCGGTTCGGTGATCGTGCTCGGCCTTCCCGCGGGTCACCCGAAGCTCCGTGCCAGGATCGGCTACGTCACCCAGGCCCCGAGCGTCTACGACGACCTGACTGTTGCCGAGAACCTCAGGTTCTTCGCCCGTGTGCTCGGGGTCTCCTCGGATGAGGTGGACCGCTGTGTGGAGTCGGTCGACCTGGGCACGCACCAGACCAGGGTGGTCAACAGCCTCTCCGGTGGCCAGAGCTCACGCGTCTCGTTGGCGGTCGCGCTGCTCGGCGAACCCGAGCTGCTGGTCCTCGACGAGCCGACGGTCGGGCTCGACCCGGTGCTGCGCCGCGACCTCTGGGCCCTCTTCCACCGGCTCGCGGACCGGGGCACGGCCGTGCTCGTGTCCAGTCACGTGATGGACGAGGCCGAGCGATGTGACCGGTTGCTGCTCATGCGCGACGGTGCCCTCCTCGCCGACGACTCCCCCGGGCAGCTGCTCACCAGCACGGGGGCCAGCGACGTCGAGAGCGCGTTCCTCGCCATCGTGGAGCCCGGCGGTGCGGCATGACACCGCGGATCATGGGTGCGGTCGCTGCCCGTGTGCTGACACAGCTACGCCACGACCACCGGACACTCGCGATGCTTCTGCTTCTGCCGATGCTCCTGATGACGCTGCTGTGGTGGATGTACGACGACGCGGCGCTGGGCTTCGACCTGCTCGGTCCGGCATTGCTGGCTCTGTTCCCGTTCATCATCATGTTCCTCGTGACGTCGGTGACCACCCTGCGTGAGCGGTCCTCCGGCACGCTCGAACGGCTGCTGGCGATGCCGACCGGCAAGGTCGACTTCCTCGGTGGATACGCGATCGCGTTCGGCGTCGTCGCCATGGTCCAGTCGCTGCTCGCGGTTGGCCTCTGCGTGCTGGTGCTCGATCTCGCCATCGTCGGCCCGCCCTGGGTGCTGACCGTGGTGGCGGTCGCGGACGCGCTGCTCGGAACCGCGCTCGGCCTCTTCGTGTCCGCCTTCGCGCGCACCGAGTTCCAGGCCGTCCAGTTCATGCCCGCCGTGGTCATCCCGCAGATCCTGCTGTGCGGCTTGTTCCTGCCTCGATCGCAGCTTCCGCCCGTCCTCGAGGTCGTCTCCGGTGCCCTGCCGCTGTCCTATGCCGTGGATGCGATGAACAGCGTCGCGCGCAGCGCCACGTCGGACCTCGGGGGAGTCGACCCGGCTGTCTGGGCAGACCTGGGGATCATCCTTGCGTTCGTGGTCGGGGCGCTGGTCTTGGGCGCGGCGACGCTGCGTCGGAGGACGGCGTAGCCTGTTCGACGACCCACCGGCAACGAGGCAGGTCGGGCGCAGACCAGGGAGGAATAGGGTGTTACGCCAGCCCCTGTTGTTGATCTCGCGCAGCGAGAACCTGAAGACCCTGATCAGCTCGATGCCAGTGTCGAGTGGGATCGTGAACCGTTTCGTGCCGGGCGAGAGCACCGACTCCGCTGTCGAGGCGAGCAGGCAGCTGATCGACGCGGGGCTGCACGTCACCCTCGACTTCCTCGGTGAGGACACCAACGACCGGCAACAGGCCGAGAAGACCGTCGACGCCTACCTCGAGCTGCTGGCCGCTCTGTCCGGGCAGGGTCTGGCGCGCAACTGTGAGGTGTCGTTGAAGCTGTCCGCCCTCGGGCAGGCGCTGCCGCAGGACGGGGAGAAGCTTTCGCTGGAGAACGCGCGCACCGTGTGTCACGCAGCCCGCAACGCCGGCACCACAGTCACGCTCGACATGGAGGACCACTCCACGAGCGACGCGACGCTGAACACGCTGCGCGAGCTCCGCAAGGACTTCCCGGAGACGGGTGCGGTGGTCCAGGCCTACCTTCACCGCACCGAGGCGGACTGCCAGGACCTGGCCTACGAGGGTTCGCGGGTGCGGCTGTGCAAGGGTGCCTACAACCAGCCGGAGTCGGTGGCCTTCAACGACAAGTCGGAGGTCGACAAGTCCTACGTCCGCTGCCTCAAGATCCTGATGGCGGGCCAAGGCTATCCGATGATCGCCACCCACGACCCGCGGATGATAGACATCGCGGGCGCGCTCGCCACGCGGTACACCAGGTCGCAGGGATCCTATGAGTACCAGATGCTCTATGGCGTGCGCCCCGACGAGCAGCGCCGTCTCGCCGAGGCAGGGGAGAAGATGCGTGTCTACATCCCGTACGGATACGAGTGGTACGGCTACCTGATGAGGCGGCTCGCGGAGCGTCCGGGAAACCTGACATTCTTCCTGCGGTCCCTGGTCTCGAAGAAATAGCGCGAAGGAGTTCGTGACGGTGTCGTCTCGCGTAGCCATCCTGGGCGCCGGAGTCATGGGGGAGACGCTCCTCTCCGGGTTGATCCGGGCCGGCCGCCGGGTCGATGACCTGCTGGTCGGTGAGAAGCGCTCCGAGCGTGCCGCGGAGCTGGTGGATCGGTACGGCGTGGACGTGGTCAACAACGTCGAGGCTGCCGAGAAGGCGGACACCCTCGTCCTCGTGGTCAAGCCGCAGGACATGGGCGACCTGCTCGGCGAGATAGCGCCCGTCGTACGCCCCGGACAGCTGGTCATCTCCCTGGCAGCCGGCATCACCACTGCGTTCATCGAGTCCCGACTGCCCGACGGTGTTGCCGTGGTGCGGGTGATGCCCAACACTCCTGCCCTCGTGGACGAGGGCATGGCGGCGATCTCTCGGGGTTCGCACTGTGACGAGGAGCACCTCGACCAGGCCGAGTCGATGATGGCCTCCACCGGCCGGGTGATCCGTGTCCCCGAGAAGCAGCAGGATGCGGTCACGGCGGTCTCCGGCTCCGGACCGGCGTACCTTTTCTTCGTCGTCGAGTCGATGATCGAGGGCGGTGTGCACCTCGGGCTTCCGCGCAGCACGGCCACCGAGCTCGTCGTACAAACCGTCGTGGGCTCGGCCAAGCTGCTGCGTGAGACCGGTGAGCACCCGACCGTGCTCCGGGAGCAGGTCACCTCGCCGGGTGGTACGACGGCCGCGGCGATCCGTGAGCTGGAGGACCACAAGGTCCGTGCGGCGTTCCTCACCGCGCTCGAGGCCGCCCGCGACCGCTCGCGCGCTCTGGCCCCCGAGTAGCAGCAGCCTGCCAGGAGTAGCGTGAGGGGATGTCCGGTCCTGCGTGCGTGGTCTTCGACAAGACGCTGACCGACTACAACTTCGGGTCGGACCACCCGATGTCTCCGATGCGGGTCGACCTGACGATGCGACTGGCCGAGAACCTTGGAGTGATCGGTGCTCCAAGCTCGGGAATCGTCGCCGTGGATGCGCCGATGGCCTCCGACGACCTGATCGCCACGGTGCACACCGACGACCTGATCGAGGCGGTCATGGCGATGAGCCGCGACCCCTACCAGGTGGATGCGGCGCACGGTCTCGGCAGCGAGGACAACCCCGTCTTCGAGGGCATGCACCTCGCCGCATCCCACATCGTCGGTGCCTCGGTAGAGGCTGCCCGCAGGGTCTGGTCGGGTGAGTCGCTGCACTCGGCCAACATCACCGGTGGGCTGCACCATGCCATGCCCGGGAAGGCCAGCGGGTTCTGTATCTATAACGACGTCGCGGTGGCGATCTCCTGGCTGCTCGCGAACGGCGCGCAGAAGGTCGCGTACGTCGATGTCGACGTGCATCACGGGGACGGTGTCGAGAAGATCTTCTACGACGATCCACGGGTGCTCACGATCAGCCTCCACGAGACCGGTCAGATGCTGTTCCCCGGCACCGGGTTCCCCAACGACACCGGGGGGCCGAACGCGCAGGGAAGCGCGGTCAACGTCGCGCTCCCCCCCGGAACGGGGGATGCCGGGTGGCTGCGCGCGTTCCACGCCGTCGTACCCCCTCTGGTGCGCGAGTTCGCTCCGGACATCCTGGTGACCCAACACGGCTGCGACTCGCACATCGAGGACCCGCTCGCCCACCTGATGCTGACCGTGGACGGGCAGCGCGCGGCGAACCTGGCCCTGCATGAGCTCGCGCACGACACGTGTGGTGGCAGGTGGGTCGTCACCGGAGGGGGCGGCTACGCGATCGTGGATGTCGTCCCGAGGTCCTGGACCCACCTGTTGGCGATCGTGGGCGGCTCACCGCTCGACCCGCAGACGTTGACGCCGGAGGACTGGCGGGAGCACGTGCGGACCTCGCTGGGTCGCCGCTCGCCGCACCGGCTCACAGACGGTCGCACACCTGACTACCGGGACTGGGCGATGGGCTACGACCCGTCCACGTGGCTGGATCGGGCAGTCCACGCCACCCGCGAGGCGACCTTTCCCCTGAATGGTCTCGACTACTTGCCTTGACCGACGAATGCACGCGTTCCCGGTGGGAGTAAAGATTTCAGGAAAGTTCACCCCTTCCCCATGGGTCACACTAGGCTTACTCTCACCTGAGCACATACGTAGTGACTCCGGCGGGGAAGCCGGGGGGCGTCGTGTGCCTGAAAGAGCGGTGCGTCATGGCGTCAACTAGTCCCGGAGACATCTCTGAGGTGAGGTTCTTGACCGTCGCCGAGGTCGCGGCGCTCATGCGAGTGTCCAAGATGACGGTCTACCGGTTGGTGCACTCCGGTGAGCTGCCGGCGGCCCGAGTGGGGCGATCCTTCAGGGTTCCCGAGGACACCGTCAACGAGTACCTTCGCAAGAGCTTCTTCCAGACCGGCTGACCTGCCTCGGGCTCGTGTCGGCTCGTGTCGGGCTGGGTTCCTCAGATCCGCACGAAGTCGGCGACCACAACCCAGCAGCCATCTGCGTCCACGGTCGCGCCGACCCCGATCCGATTGGCCTTCGCGCTGAGCAGGATGGCGCGATGGCTGGGGGAGTCCATCCACATGCGTACCAGGCGGCGTGCTCCCACCGCGCCCCGGGCGAGAGTCTCGCCGGCGTACGTCGCGTCGCAGCGGTCGAGGACCACCCGCATCGACTGGTGGTAGAAGCGCTCGCTCTCGGCGAGGTGGACGCTCCAGCGCGCAGCAGCATTCTTGGCGCAACGGGTGCCGCGCAAGGCGCGAAGCCCGCGGTTCTCTCGCATGTGGTTCACCCAGCGCTGCACCCGCTTCTCGTAGGTGGGCACGCTGACCGCCGTGGACACTCGACCCGCACTCGGCGTGCTGGATGTCGCTGCCGAGGCCGGCGTGCGCGATGCCACCCCACCGGCGATGAGCCCTGCCATCACGATCACCATCACCATCAACATGGCGCTGCCGGGCCGACGCGAGCAGGTGGTTCCTAGCGGGTCCGTGACCATCGGCGGAGGGACTCTCAATCACGCTTGAAATGAGTTGTAATTAGTTATACATCGGATCAATTCATCACTTTGCGGGAAAGCCATAAATATTGCACCAACGTTTCTGATGGCATCGCACCGCTTGGTCACGCTCCGGACCACGTTTCCGCAGGGTGGCCGAGCCGGATAGTGTGGCACCTTCGTGTCGTGCATGTCCGTCCGACACTGTGATTGACACGTTCGAAAGGACACCGTGGGTTCTGTCATCAAGAAGCGCCGCAAGCGCATGGCAAAGAAGAAGCACCGCAAGCTGTTGAAGAAGACACGTATCCAGCGCCGGCGCGTCGGCAAGTAGGCCGCACTCTTCCAAGGAGCTTGCAGATGGGTCGCGTCGTACTGGTGACGGGGGTCTCACGTGACCTCGGCAGCCGTTTCGCACGCCTTGTCGCCGCCCACCCCTCCGTCGAGAGGGTGGTCGGCGTCGACATGATCCCGCCCCGGGGTGACATGGGCGAGGTCCGGTTCATCAGGGCCGACATCCGCAACCCGGTCATCACCAAGGTGATCGCCAAGGAGGACGTCGACACAGTTGTGCACATGAGCGTGATCGCGACTCCGGGCAAGTCCAGCGGGCGTACGTCGATGAAGGAGCTCAACGTCATCGGCACCATGCAGCTGCTCGCCGCCTGCCAGAAGGCCCCCGGCCTCAAGCACCTCGTGGTCAAGTCCTCGACCGCCGTCTACGGCTCGTCGAGCCGCGACCCCGCCATGTTCACCGAGGACATGGCTCCCAAGCGTCTCCCGAAGGCCGGTTTCGCCAAAGACTCAGGCGAGGTCGAGGGCTACGTCCGCGGCTTCTCTCGCAGACGTCCGGATGTGATGGTGACCATGCTGCGCGCGGCCAACACGGTGGGGCCACTGGTGAACTCCCCGATGACGCAGTACTTCCGCCTGCCGGTCATCCCGACCGTGTTCGGGTTCGACGCCCGCCTGCAGTTCGTGCACGAGACCGACCTGCTCGAGGCGTTGGGTCGAGCGACGACTCAGGGGGTGCATGGCACCTTCAACGTGGCTGGTGACGGTGTGCTGATGCTGTCCCAGGCCGTGCGACGGCTCGGCCGTCCGTCGCTGCCGATGCCGGCCTTCGCGCTGAGCTCGGTCGGGTCCATGATGCGGCGAAGTCGAGTCGCCGACTTCTCGCCCGAACAGACCGCGTTCCTGACCTTCGGCCGGGGTGTGGACACCACACGGATGCGCAGCGTGTTGGGGTTCGAGCCGGACTACACCACCGAGGCCGCGTTCGAGGATCTCCATCGGGCGATCGGTTCGGGCATCGTGTCTGCACAGCGGGTGGCCAGCGCCGAGGCGCTCGTGGCCGGAACTCTCGGAGGTCGCCGTGGCTGACGCCGACATCATCCCGCTGGGCACACGCGGTCGCCCGGGTCGCGGGTCGGGAAGCAGCAAACCGTCAGCCGCTGCGCGAGGTCTTGCCGGCGGAACCAAGCGCAAGCCCACCGGACCGGAGCGGCCCGAGCGGAAACCGACCCCGACCACCGCCACGACGTCAGGCACCACCGCGCTAGAGCGGGGTCCCGGTGCTGGGATCCCCGTCGGTGACTGGCTCTCCGCGTTCACCTCCGCCTCCAAGGAGATCTTCGGCGACGGCTGGGAGCCGCGCCTTGCCGAGCTACTCGCGTTCCTGCGCCGGCGTGTGACCGGCGACTACCGGGTCGACGAGTACGGCTTCGACCAGGAGGTCACCGAACGTTTCTTCCTCGCCGCCATCCGGCCGATCGCGCAGAAATGGTTTCGCGTGGAAGTCCGTGGCGTGGAAAACATCCCGACCGAGGGCGGCGCCCTGGTCGTTTCGAACCACTCAGGCACGCTCCCCCTCGACGGTCTGATGACCGGCGTCTCCATCCACGATCACACCGGGCGGCATCTGCGTCCCCTCGGGGCCGACCTAGTGTTCCGCCTGCCCGTGGTCAGCGGGATGGCTCGAAGGGGCGGAGCCACCCTGGCCTGCGGCGAGGATGCCGAGCGGATGCTGAGCACCGGTGAGCTCGTCGGAGTGTGGCCGGAGGGCTTCAAGGGAATCGGCAAGCCCTACTCGGAGCGCTACAAACTGCAGCGGTTCGGCCGCGGTGGTTTCGTCGCTGCTGCGATTCGCACCGGCGTCCCGATCATTCCATGCTCGGTCGTGGGTGCCGAGGAGATCTACCCACTCGTAGGGAACATCCCGTCGCTGGCTCGCCTGATCGGTGCGCCGTACATCCCGATCACGCCGTTCTTCCCGCTGCTCGGTCCGTTGGGTCTCGTGCCGCTACCGTCGAAGTGGCTGATCGAGTTCGGGGAGCCCATCCGGACCGACGCGTACGACGAGGGAGCCGCCGACGACCCCATGCTGGTCTTCAACGTCACCGACCAGGTAAGGGAGACCATCCAGCAGACGTTGTACACCTTGCTGATGCAGCGCCGTTCAGTCTTCTACTGACGTCAGCGATGCCAACCCCGGTTCGTCTCAGGGAGCAACGTCCCTCAGCAACCCAGGGCCCCTCGGGCCGGGCGTGGGCGGCAAGGTTCTCGTCGCCTGTCCCCTCAGCCTCGTGGGCAACAGTTTCATCAAGGTATGCGGGCGAACCTGCACGTCCCACGACGAGTTCGTCACGGGGAGTGCAGGACTGTCGTGGGAAGTCGTCCGCCTCAGCAACCCGTCGCTGCAGGACGTCATCCCACCCGCGCGCTCCAGCGACCAGAACGTATGACGTCCGACGGATGCCCGTTGCGCGGTGGGTGCACAGCGGCCTACCTCTGGCGAACAAGCATCCAGGCCCTGCCACTAAATGGAGACCGTGCCTCAGGGGAGCAGCTTGTTGCCGTCCGGCTCCGGCAGCAAAGTCACGACGGCCCCACCGAGCAGGCGGTCCGGTTTCTTAGGTGGCTTGGCCGGCAATGCTGGCTTGTCCGCGGGCGGCTTCCCCCCAGTCGCCGGCCCAGTCGCCGGCTCGTCCTGACCCTGTAGCGACGGAGCGAGCGGAGGCTCGGGCAGCGCAGGATTCGCAGGCACCTTCCTGGGCGTCTGCGACGGTCCTGACGTGGGGCCTTGTTGCTGGGACCCGCCAACGTCGGGGTCCTTGGGTCTGGCCTCGGACGGTGCGTCCTCTTGCTTCTCGACCGCACCCTTGGGCACCACGACTGGATGACTGTTGTCCAGCGTGCTTGCGTTGATCGACGCCAGCGCCCGGTTTACCTCGGCTTGGGCCAGGAGGAAGTCCGGCACGTCGACAGCGGGCAGATCCGAGAGGCAGCTGTCGCACAGCGATGTGGCCTGGTCGTCGATGTTGCGCAACGCCAGGGCGGCCGCCCCCAGCTCCTGCTGGGCATCGGCCGGAACCTCGTCCGCAAGCTGGGCCAGCTCGGTGATCGCGTTGGTGGTGAACAAGCGCACGGTGCGCACGGACTCAGGGTCATTGGACTGCTCGAAAGACCCGAACAGCAGCTCGGCGCCCTCGTCGGCCTGCGCGGAGAACTCGACCAGGGTCTCGGGGACCTGCGGCTCGCTCGGGACTGAAGAGTCGGCCAGCAGTCCGTCGACCTCGGTCAGACGCGCCTGGGCATGGGTGAGGAGATCTTCGCCCTTGCCCGCGTCGTCCAGGCTGAGGCCGGCTTCGGCGCGCTCGATGCCTCGTTTGATGGGGTAGAGCGCGTCACCGGGGAGAGAGTCCTGGGACGCAGCTGCGATGCTCGTCGTACCTCCGATGAAGACGACGGCTGAAGCCGCCGCGACGAGGCGGCGCTCGCGGGCGCCGCGGTGGCGGACTGGCAGAAGCAGGTTCGCGCTCTGAGGTGACAGAGCAGTGTCTGCCTGCGCCATCAAGCGGATTCGCAGCTCACTGGTGAACTCGGGACGTGGGGCGGCGTCGTGAGTGCGGAGCGTTGCCACAACGCTGACCAGATCGGCGAGGTCGGCGTCGTCGCGGTTGTCCAGATGGTCGCCGTCGACGAGAGCGGCGAACTCCTCTGCGCGACGTCGCGCAGTGAATAGGGAGGTCATCGCGGTCGTCCTGTCATCTCGTCATGGTGGGTGCTTCTCAGGATGTCTAACGACCTAGCCGGCGGGGAGGTTACGGGCACTGACGAGTGCTGTTCGTCAGCGGCTGCCGGGCTCATCGCAGGCCTGCTGGCATCAGCTTGGCGAGGTTGCGTACGCCGCGCAGCTGCAGCTGTTTGACCGCACCGTCACTGCGACCGAGGACCTTGGCGGTCTCCGCTATCGAGAGTCCCTGGAGGAACCGCATGATCAGGCACTCCTGCTGCTCCTTGGGGAGGTCACCGAGCGCCCCAAGGAGGCTTTCGTTGGTGATCGAGGCCAGGACTGAGTCTTCTGGGCCCTCAGTGGTCGAGTCATGGGCGCCCATGTCCTCGGTGGCGGTCTCCAACCGCGTGCGGCCCGACTTGTAGTGGTCGGCGGTCAGGTTGCGGGCGATCGTCATCAGCCAGGCGCCGAAGTCCTTGCCCTGCCAGCGGAACGAGCTCATGCTCCGAAGCGCACGGAAGAAGGTCTCCGACATCAGGTCCTCGGCGAGCGGGACCGAGCCCACTCGGTAGTAGATGAACCGATAGACCGAGGTGCTGTAGTGGTCGTAAAGCTGGCCGAAGGCCTCGGAGTCGCCCTTGCGGGCGAGCTCGACCAGAGCGATCAGGCGCGAGCCCTCCCCGTCGTCGGTCTCAGAGGAACACGCCAGATCGGAGTCGGTGGAGACTCCGGATCCCCGGCCGCCTGAGGGCTCGTTGTAGTTGAGGGCCTCTGAGAGCAGCACGAAATCAGACGCAGGGTTGGTCGCGCCGGCGATTGCCTGAAGGGGGTTCAGTGCCGGGAGGGGGTTCAGGGCGCGCCAGACCGCCAGCCGCAGGGCCGTCAGGCCGCGCTCAATGTCCGAATCACCACGTGTCATGAACTCCTCCCTGGCTCGAGGCCAGGCCCCGGCCATTCCAGGATAGAGGCAGCCCGGCACTGTGTGAACCTGCCGGCTAACGCAGTCGCTTTACCGAACCCTTCGGCGAATTGCAACCGCAGCGGCAACACTACCCGTCGCTGCTCCGGCGAGTCCGGCTGTAACCAGTCCGGCTCGGGCCGCCTTCCGGCCGGTGCGGTAGTCGCGCACGCGCCAGCCGTTGGCTCGCGCGTGGTCGCGCAGCCTCGCGTCGGGGTTGATCGCACACGGGTCGCCGACCAAGGTCAGCATCGGCAGGTCGTTGTAGGAGTCGGAGTACGCCGAGCAGCGGTCCAGGTCGAGCCCCTCCAGATCGGCGAGCGCACGCACCGCCTCACCTTTGGCGGCACCGTGCAACATGTCGCCGACCAGTCTCCCGGTGTAGACCCCGTCCTGGTGCTCCGAGACCGTTCCGAGCCCACCGGTCAGCCCCAACCTCTGGGCGATGATCCGCGCGATCTCGATGGGGGCGGCGGTCACCAGCCACACGCGCTGACCCTGGTCGAGATGAAGCTGTGCCAGGGCACGGGTGCCCGGCCAGATCCGGTGGGCCATCGCCTCTTCGAAGATCTCCGCGCCGAGCTCCTCGAGCTCCTCGACGCGATGCCCCTTGATGAAGTTCAGCGCCGATGCTCGCGCGTCCGCGACATGCTCCGGATCCTCCACCCCGACCATCCGGAAGTAGGCCTGCTTCCAGGCTGCACCGAGGATCTCCCGGGTGGAGAAGAACTTCCGGCGGTGCAGACCCCTGGCCAGGTGGAAGATCGACGCACCCTGCATCACGGTGTTGTCCACGTCGAAGAACGCCGCGCTCGCCGGGTCTGGCGGGGTCGCCAACGCTGTCTCCACCTCAGCGGCCGAGGCTGCGGCCTCCCCCGCCAGCACGGATCGGGCGCGCAGATCTCTCGTGCGGGCGGGTTGCCGTTCGGCGTTCACATTCTCAGCCTAGTGTCCAGACTTGAACCGGTGGATATGCCAGACTCACGCGTGTGAACTCGACGGACGACAACCCGATCCGGGCGGACGCCTCAACCGCCTCGAACGTTGCCGACCTGTTGAGCCACGCCGCTGCCGAAAGTGGCGAGAAGACCGCTCTGGTCGACGCCGAGACGGGGCGACGGGTCACCTGGGGTGAGCTCGACGCCGAGGTGAGCAGGGTCGCCTCCGGCCTGTCCGAGATGGGACTGGTTGCCGGCTACCGCGTGGTCATCGCCATTCCCAACCGGGTGGAGTTCGTGACCAGCTATCTGGCCGCACTCCGCGCAAGGATGGTGGCCGTCCCGGTCAACCCACGAGGGGCAACCGGTGAGCTGGTCCGGGTGCTGGCTGACTGCGGGGCTCGCGCGGTGATCTGCGACAGCAGCACGGTCACCCAGGTCCGCTCTGCGGTAGGCGGGCTCTCAGAGGCCCTGGAGGGGGCCGACGAAGAGCTGCGAAGGCGCGCGGCCGTTCCCCGCGTCGTGGTCTGTGGCGCGACGGCTCATGGTGAGGAGGTCTCCTACGACGACCTGGCGCGGACCACCGCAGGCGAGATCCCGCTCCCCGAGGACTCCGAGGCTCTTGCGGTGCTGCTGTACACCAGCGGCACCTCGGGTCAGCCGCGTGCGGCGATGCTGAGCCACCGTGCGCTGGTAGCCAACATCGAGCAGGGCGCGGCGGTCGAGCCGCCGATGGTCACCGCCGACGACGTGGTGTTCGGGGTTCTCCCGCTGTTCCACGTCTATGGCCTCAACGCAGTGCTCGGTCAGGTGATCCGGCAGCACTCCTGTCTCGTGCTCGTCAACGGTTTCGACGTCGAGGGCTCCCTCGACATCATCGAGGACGAGGCAGTCGATGTGGTCCCCGTCGCTCCGGCAGTGCTCGCCTACTGGATGTCGGTCGAGGACCTCGCGAACCGGCTCAGCGGCGTACGACTGGTGCTCTCCGGGTCGGCACCACTGTCACCCAAGCTTGTCGAGTCGTTCAGCGCGCAGACGCGGGTCGACGTGCATCAGGGCTACGGACTCACCGAGGCGGCTCCGGTGGTGACCTCGACCCTGTGCAGCGACGGCGCGAAGGCGGGCTCTGTCGGGTCGGCGATGCCGGGCATCACTGTCAAGCTCGTCGACGAGGCCGGCCAGCAGCCGGAAGGGGAGGACGCCGGCGAGATCTACCTCAAGGGGGGCAACCTGTTCTCCGGCTACTGGCCCGACGGTGCCGACGGTCCGGACCAGGATGGTTGGTGGCCCACAGGCGACGTCGGGTTCCTCGATGCCGAGGGTGACCTCTTCCTGGTGGACCGGTTGAAGGAGCTGGTGATCGTCTCCGGCTTCAACGTCTACCCCAGCGAGGTGGAGGAGGTGATCACCGAGATCGACGCAGTGGCAGAGGCGGCGGTGATCGGCGCCGAGGACGAGCGCACTGGCGAGTCGGTAGTCGCCTACGTCAAGAAGGGCCCGGCGGCGACGATCTCCGATGAGCAGCTAGTAGTGGCGGTTCGCGAGCACTGCGCGACCCGGTTGGCCAGGTTCAAGCAGCCCGAGGTGGTTCACGTGGTCGATGAGCTGCCGCACACCGTGACCGGCAAGGTCGCCAAGGGCACGCTCCGGGCGAGCGAGTGGCGGCGCGCCGTCGGCATCCTCGAATGACGCGGTCCGCCGATGAGCACACCGAGCTAGGCGAGACCCCGCCCCGCGTCGTGCTCTACTCCAAGCCCGGATGCCACCTGTGCGACGGCGCCCGCACCGTGGTCGACCGGGTCTGCGCGGAGCTGGGCGAGAGGTACGACGAGATCGACATCACCACGTCGGAGGTTCTGTTGCGGAGCTACGGGGAGGAGATCCCCGTCACGCTTGTGGACGGTCATCGGCACGACTTCTGGCGTGTCGACGCCGAGCGTCTCCGCCGGGTGCTGAGCCTGCCTGCCGACGGATCGGCACCCCGGGACAGGTGACACAGGTCACGTGTGCTACTCCCTGACCGGACTCAGTTTGTTCTCGCGTTCACAAACTCCTAAAGTGAGCCTGGCTGTCAGTCTGCGGGCATTCCCGACGGGCGGGTTTCGACGTCTCGACAGCGTTCAGGAGAATCGTGACACCAGCACGCAACATGCGGAACAGAGCGTCCGACGAGGGCGCCTCCCGTTCGTTGTCGGCGAAGACCGCTGAGCGAGGCATTCCGGACGCCACCGTCGCCCGGTTGCCGGTCTACCTTCGAGCCCTGATCAGCCTCGCCGAGCGTCGCATCGCCACCTGCTCCAGCGAGGAGCTCGCGTCCGCAGCCGGTGTGAACGGCCCGAAGCTGCGCAAGGACCTCTCCTATCTCGGCTCGTACGGCACCCGGGGAGTGGGCTACGACGTGGAGTATCTCCGTTATCAGATCGCCCGCGAGATCGGCGTGACCCAGGACTGGCCGGTCGTCATCGTCGGGATCGGAAACCTCGGTCATGCACTCGCCAACTACTCCGGTTTCAGCTCCCGCGGTTTCCGCGTCGCGGCGCTCGTCGACAGTGACCCGGCCCGGTTGGGCGAGGATCTCGCAGGGATGAGGATCAGCGGGTACGACGCACTCGAGGACCTGGTCTCCGAACACCATGTCGCGATCGGCGTGATCGCGACCCCCGCGATGGCCGCCCAGGAGGTGTGCAACCGACTGGTCGCCACCGGTGTCACCAGCATCTTGAACTTCGCCCCGTCCGTGCTGAGCGTCCCCGCCGGGGTCGACGTACGCAAGGTCGACCTGTCCATCGAGCTACAGATCCTGGCCTACCACGAACTGCGCAAGTCGCTCGCCCTCGACCCCGCTGACCTGGTCGACGCGGGCTCCTTCCACGGAGAACCTGAATGACAACCCGATGAGCGTTCTCGTCGTGGGTGTCTCCCACAAGTCCGCGCCGGTCTCGGTGCTCGAGCGTCTCGCGCTCGAGCGCGAGGGCGCCGTAAAGCTGGTCCGCGAAGTAGTCGAGTGTGAGTACGTCGTCGAGGCCACGGTCCTGGCGACCTGCAACCGGATCGAGATCTACGCCGAGGTGGCCCGCTTCCACGGCAGCGTCGAGGCGGTGTCGAGGCTGCTCTGTGAGCGTGCCGGGGAGCGACCTGAGGACATCGTTGCGCATCTCTACGTCCACTACGACGACGGCGCGGTGTCCCACCTGTTCAACGTCGTTGCCGGCCTGGACTCCATGGTTGTCGGCGAGGGGCAGATCCTGGGCCAGGTCCGCGACACCCTGCGGCTCGGACAGGAGTCCGCCACGATCGGGCCCGCGCTCAACCCGCTGTTCCAGCAGGCGCTACGAGTCGGCAAACGGGTGCACGCCGAGACAGATATCGACCGCGCCGCCCCCTCCCTTGTCTCGGTCGCGCTCGAAGGCGCCGCCGAGCACGTCGGCGCCGTCCACGGCAAACGCACGGTCGTCATCGGCGCCGGGTCGATGGCTGCGCTCGCGGTGTCGACCGTGGCCCGGCTCGGCGCGGCCGACATCGCGATCGCCAACCGGACGAACTCCAACGCAGAGCGACTCGCGGTGCTGTACGACGGTCGAGCGGTCTCGATCGCGACGATCGACCGGGAGCTGGTCTCCGCGGACATCGTGATCTCGTGCACCGGGGCCATCGGTGTGGTGCTGCCGCTCGCGCAGATGGCCGAGGTGCGCGCGCATGCGACCGATCCTCTCGCGGTGATCGACCTAGCTCTGCCCCACGACGTCGACCCGTCCGTTGGCGAGCTCCCAGGAGTCTCGTTGATCACCCTGGCCGGATTGGCGGACCAGATCAACGACGGGGAGGATGCGGGCCACACTGCGACAGCGGTGCGCGAGATCGTCACCCAGGAGATCAGCGCCTACGTCGCCGCACGACGGTCCGCCGATGTCACGCCGACCGTGGTGGCTTTGCGGACCATGGCCACCGGTGTCGTCGACGACGAGATGCAGCGACTTCTGGCCCGGTTGCCTGAGCTCGACCCGCAGGTCAAGCTCGAGGTGGAGCTCTCGGTGCGAAGGGTGGCTGACAAGCTCCTGCACCAGCCCACGGTGCGCGTGAAGGAGCTCGCTAACGAGACCGGTGCCGTGTCCTACGCCTCTGCGCTCGCTGAGCTCTTCTCCCTGGACCCGGACGCCGTCGACGCCGTGACCAGAGCGGAAGGTGTGTGATGAGCCAGCTCGAGCGCCAGGCCCCGCTTCGGGTGGGCACGCGAGCCTCACTCCTTGCCCGCACGCAGAGCGAGCTCGTGGCCACGGCGCTCCGGGCGGCACTGGACAGGGACGTGGTGTTGGTCGAGGTGACCACCGATGGCGATCTGTCTGCCGCGCCGCTCGCGTCCATGGGCGGGGTCGGCGTGTTCGTCAACGCGCTCCGCGAGGCGCTCTTGCGGGGTGAGGTTGATGTCGCCGTGCACTCGCTCAAGGACATCCCGACCTATCCGCAGGAAGGTGTCACCCTGGCCGCCGTCCCCATCCGGGAGGATCCGCGTGACGTCGTCGTCGCGCGGGACGGACTCACGCTCGGTGGACTACCGGCCGGTGCTCGGGTCGGCACCGGTTCGCCGCGCCGCGCCGCGCAGCTCGCCGCGCTCGGGCTGGGGCTCGAGGTTGTCGAGGTCCGCGGCAACGTGGACACCCGGCTGCGCAAGGTCGCCGAAGGGGACCTGGACGCGGTGCTGCTCGCCCGCGCGGGCCTGTCCAGGATCGGACGGCTCGACGCGGTCACCGAGGCATTGGACCCCCTGCAGATGCTTCCCGCCCCCGGACAGGGCGCACTGGCAGTCGAGTGTCGAAGCGATGAGGAGTTCCTGGTCGAGCGGGTGCGTGCGGCGATCGACGACGAGTCGGCGCGAGCGGCCGTCACCGCCGAACGCACCGTCTTGCAGGTGCTCGAGGCCGGGTGCTCCGCACCCGTGGGGGCGTTGGCCGAAATTGCGCAAGGCGACGACGGTGACGAACTATGGCTTCGAGCGGTTGCGCTGTCTCACGACGGCGGCATCGTCGTGCGCAAGTCCGCTACGGGCGCGCCGGACGACGCCGTGGGTGTGGGCCGGCGTCTGGCTGCAGAGATGCTTGAGGACGGCGCGAGCTTGCTTGTCCGCGAGCGTGTGCCATGACCGCGCGCCAGACACAGCCAACAACTCCGAGCAAGAAGGCGACTGTGAGCAACACCGTGACAAAGACCGCAGCCAAGCGCACCACGGCTGGCAAGAGGAAGACGAAGCCCATGCTGAGCAACCCTGAAGCCACGACGAGCGTGACGTCGGCCGACGAGAAGCCGACCCGGGCGAAGGCGACCCCCCAGCTGGCCAGGCCGGTCGGCCATGTCTGGTTCGTCGGGGCCGGCCCCGGTGACCCCGAGCTGCTCACCGTTCGTGCCGTCGACCTGTTGAGGGAGGCCGAGGTGGTCGTCACCGAGGTGCCCTCGCACGTCGAGCTGGTGCGCTCCGTGCTGGGACTGCCCACCCCGAGGGTGGTCGTGAACCAGGACGGCAACCCGGTGGAGGCACCCACTCAGGGCCCCGAGATCGTCGATGGTGGGTTCGGTCAGGACGGACAGCCGCTGACCCACGCCGCCCGCGCCAAGGTGGTCCTCAAGCACGCGAAGGCGGGGCGGCGCGTCGTACGCCTGATGGCCGGCGACCCCTTCCTGTACGCCTCGGGTCCCGAGGAGGCCCAGGCGTGCGTGAAGGCGCGCATCGGGTTCGAGATCGTTCCCGGCGTGTCTGCGGTTACCGCCGTCCCTGCCTACGCCGGTATTCCGTTGACCACCAAGCACAGCCGCGAGCTTGCGGTCGTCACCTGCTCCGAGGCGCGGATCGACTGGACGCAGTACGCCGACGGGCGCACCCTGGTGCTGCTTTCCGCGGTCAGCTCGATCGCCGACATCTCGAAGGCTCTCGTCGCTGCCGGCCGCCCCGCGAGCACGCCGGTGTCGATGACCCGCGTCGGCACCACCACCGAGCAGGCCACTGTGGTGTCCACCCTGGAGCGGATCGCCGCGGACGCGCGTGCTGCCCGGATGACCCCACCGGCGATCACGGTCGTCGGCGACGTGGTCGACCTGCGCGGTGCTCTGTCCTGGTTCGAGACGAAACCACTGTTCGGCTGGCAAGTCCTGGTTCCGCGCACCAAGGAGCAGGCCGGCACGCTCTCCGCGAGGCTGCGCAGCTATGGGTCGGTGCCCGCAGAGGTGCCGACCATCTCGGTGGAGCCTCCCCGGAACCCGCAGCAGATGGACAAGGCCATCCGTGGGCTGGTTGAAGGCCGCTACGAGTGGATCGCGTTCACCTCGGTGAACGCGGTGAAGGCGGTGCGCGAGAAGTTCGACGAGTACGGCCTCGACGCGCGGGCATTCTCGGGTCTGAAGATCGCGGCAGTCGGTGACAAGACCGCGGCTGCGGTCGGGGACTGGGGGCTGCGCGCGGACCTGCTTCCCAGCGGGGAGCAGTCGGTGCGCGGGCTTCTGGAGGACTGGCCGCCCTACGACAACCTGCTCGACCCCATCAACCGGGTGTTCCTGCCGCGCGCCGACATCGCCACCGAGACGCTGGTCGCGGGTCTGCTCGCGCTCGGCTGGGAGGTCGACGACGTGACGGCCTACCGCACCGTGCGCGCGACCCCGCCCCCTGCGGCGACGCGTGAGGCCATCAAGACCGGCAAGTTCGACGCCGTCGTGTTCACCTCGTCCTCGACGGTGCGCAACCTGGTCGGGATCGCCGGGAAGCCGCACGCGTCCACGGTGATCGCTGTGATCGGGCCGGCTACCGCGAAGACCGCGGAGGAGCATGGCCTCAGGGTGGACGTGCTCGCCCCCAACCCGTCGGTGGAGGTGCTGGTCGACGCACTTGCCGACTTCGGTTCGGCACGCCGGGCATCCTTGATCGAGGCGGGGGAGCCGGTGACCAAGCCTTCGGACCGCCGGCCGTCGGCTCGGCGCAAAGCTACCTGATGGGCTTTCCCGAGACGAGGCCGCGCCGGCTGCGCCGCACTGCGGCTCTGCGCCGGCTGGTCACGGAGACCTCGCTCGAACCGCGCCAGCTGGTGCTGCCGATGTTCGTCCGCGAGGGAGCCTCGGAGCATACCCCGATCTCGAGCATGCCCGGGGTCGTCCAGCACACCCGGGACTCGCTGCGTCGTGCTGCCGTCGAGGCGGCGGAGCTCGGCCTGGGCGGGGTGATGCTGTTCGGGATCCCCACGACGAAGGATGCGCGCGGCAGCGGCGGCGTCGACCCCGGCGGGATCCTCAACGTGGCCATCGCCGATGTGGTCGGCGAGGTCGGTGACGCGATCGCGGTGATGGGCGACCTGTGTCTCGACGAGTTCACCAACCATGGGCACTGTGGCGTGTTGGGTGAAGACGGATCGGTCGACAACGACGCGACCCTCGCGGTGTACGCCGAGATGGCCCAGCGCAGGCCGCTGCCGGGGTTCACGTGGTGGGGCCGAGCGGGATGATGGACGGGCAGGTGGGTGCGATCCGCACTGGCCTCGACGCCGGAGGTCATCAGGACGTGGCGATCCTGGCCTACTCCGCGAAGTACGCCTCGGCGTTCTACGGTCCGTTCCGTGAGGCCGTCGACTCCTCGCTCCAAGGCGACCGGCGGACCTACCAGCAGGATCCGGGCAACGGCGTCGAGGGCGTGCGCGAGGCGCTGCTCGACCTGTCCGAGGGCGCGGACATCGTGATGGTGAAGCCCGCGCTGGCCTACCTCGACGTGCTTCGTGCCGTGCGGGAGTCGGTGGACGTCCCCGTGGCTGCCTACAACGTCTCAGGGGAGTACGCGATGGTCGAGGCCGCCGCCGCGCGAGGTTGGATCAACCGCGAGGCCGCGATCCTGGAGTCACTGGTCTCCATCCGGCGAGCCGGCGCGGACATCGTGCTGACCTACTGGGCCGCCGAGGCAGCCCAACTCCTCCGTTCCAGTTGACCGCCGAGATTCCAGGCCGCTGGTGGGGCTAGCTGCCGATGCAGTCCTCAAGCCCGCCTAGCTCCAAGAGATCGGCATCCGACAAGGCGAGACAATCCGCCTCGGACAGTCCGCCTGCGCCGCCGCCACCACCGCCGACGGTGTTGTTGACCTTGTCCTTGACCTCGTTGACCTTGTCCTGGACGGGTTTGCTCGGGTCTGGCACCGGTTCCGAGCTCGGCTCGGGTGTGGGGACGCTCGGTGCCGTCCCGCCGCCACCGCCTCCGCCGCCGGTGGAACCGCCACCGGTCGAGCCCGTGCTGCTGCCGCCGCCTGTGAAGGTGCTGCCGCCGCCGGAGCCGCCGTTGCCGCCGCCCGAGCCGTTTCCGAAGAAGGAAGCCGGGCTGCCGCCTGTGCCGGAGGAGACCACCGAGTCACCGGTGCTCGGCGAGAAGACGGTCGTGGAGGACGTGCCGTTGGGGACCGAGGAGAAGTCGCCCTCGGTGTAGGCGTCCATGATCGAGAGCACCAGGTCGACGTACTCCTGGCTGTGGTTGTAGCGGTAGACAGCGGCGCGCTGGACGGGCGTTGTGGAGAGGTCTTCGCTCCCGGAACACAGGTAGACCGCGCTCGCCAGGGCTGCGTCGTCGATGTCCTGAGGATCACGCACGTCGTCACCGTCGCCATCGACGCCGACCACCGCCCACGTGGACGGGATGAACTGCATCGAGCCGACCGCGCGGTCGAAGACCTTGTCGTTGTCGTACTGACCGCCGTCCGTGTCGGTGATTCTCGCGGTGTTGTTGGACCCGTCGAGCGGGATGCCGTAGATGCCGGGGCGGCTCTTGCCGTCCTCGGTCAGCGTGTTGCCGCCGTAGCGACCGTGGTCGGACTCGACCCGGCCGATCGCTGCGATGAGCTGCCAGCTGATCTTGCATCCGGGCTTGGCGGAGTTGATGACCTGGGCGGAGCGCTGGTAGGCCTCCAGCGCAGCTGCGGGGATGCCGTTGGTCGACGCGCTGGAGACGACGCTCTTGGCTGCGCCGTTGGGAACACCCGGAGCGATCTCGCCCGGCGTTGAAAGGCTGGCCGGAGCCTCGATGGCCTCCGTGGGAACGCTGGTGCCATCCGGGAGCTGCGCTGCGTCCTCGCTCGCGGCTGTCGCCGAGCTGGTCGTCACGGTGAGGCTGGTGGTCCAGGCGCCGGACAACAGAGCGAGCGGCACGAGCGCCGTCGCCTTTTGCCATGTCTTCAAACGCTTCTGAGCCAATTGGTCTCTCTCCCAATCAAATTTCCCGCGGACTTGCCGCATGTATTGATACCCAGTTCTTTCCCCGTGCACCCTTCAACGAGCCACTTTCTCTGGGTTACGCCGCGGTAACCCCAAAATGAGGGTGACCGCAGTCACTTATCATCCCAGATGTAGCCACACGTGGACTACCAGACTTGAAATGGGTCACACTGCGCACCAGCACCCCACGGCCACTGCGGGGACTGCCGTGGCCGCGATGGTAGAGCGAAGATTCGGTTCCTGCCCCCTCAGCCTCGTGGGCAACAGTTTCATCAAGGTGTGCGGGCGAACCTGCACGTCCCACGACGAGTTCGTCATGGGGAGTGCAGGTCTGTCGTGGGAAGTCGTCCAGCGTCAGCAACCCGTCGCTGTAGGACGTCATCCCACCCGCGCGCTCCAGCGACCAGAACGTATGACGTCCGACGCATGCCGCTACGCGGTGTGGCCCCTCTCGAGGACCGGGTTCGTCGTCGGATCGGCACTCAGGGACAATGACCGGGTGAATCCTGCCCGTCCCCCGCACCCGGACACCACCGCCTCCGCAAGGCTCTTCGCCCGTGCCCAGGCGGTGACTCCCGGAGGCGTGAACTCCCCGGTGCGGTCGTTCAACTCGGTGGGCGGGACCCCGCGCTTCATCGAGAGCGCACGCGGCGCATACCTGCGCGACGTCGACGGCAACGAGTACGTCGACCTGGTGTGCAGCTGGGGTCCGATGCTGCTCGGCCATGCGCATCCCGAGGTCCTTGCCGCAGTCTCCGAGGCAGCGGCACGCGGGACGTCGTACGGCACCCCCACCCGGCCCGAGGTCGAGCTGGCGGAGGAGATCGTCGACAGGACGCCGATCGACCAGGTGCGGCTGGTGTCATCGGGCACCGAGGCCACGATGTCGGCGATCCGGCTTGCCCGCGGCTTCACCGGGCGCGAGCTCATCGTCAAGTTCGCCGGTTGCTATCACGGTCACGTGGACTCCCTGCTCGCCGAGGCGGGGTCCGGTCTGGCCACCCTTCGAGACGCTCACTCCGTTCCCGGCACGCCCGGTGTTCCGGCCGCCTCGATCGCGGCGACGCTGGTGCTGCCCTACAACGACGTCGACGCCGTGCGAGAGGTGTTCGCCGAGCACGGCGACGAGATCGCCTGCCTGATCACCGAGGCGGCACCCGGCAACATGGGTGTCGTCCCGCCTCAGCCGGGGTTCAACCAGTTCCTGTCCGAGACGTGTGCACGACATGGCGCGCTGTTCATCAGCGACGAGGTGATGACCGGGTTCCGGGTCACCGGTTCGGGGCAGTACGCCCGCGACGGCGCCCGCGAAGGATGGCAGCCGGACCTGCTCACCTTCGGCAAGGTGATGGGTGGCGGATTCCCCGCGGCCGCGTTCGGTGGACGCCGAGACGTGATGGCGCTGCTCTCCCCGGCGGGTCCGGTCTACCAGGCGGGCACATTGTCCGGGAACCCGGTTGCCACCACCGCCGGTCTCACCACGTTGCGGTTGGCCACCGATGACGTCTACGCGAAGATCGACAAGATGTCCCTGGTGCTCCAGGACGCCGCCGCCTCCGCGCTCGAAGAGGCGGGTGTGCCGCATGTGATCTCGAGCAACGGGAACATGTTCAGCGTGTTCTTCGTAGAGGAAGGCGTGATGTCGGTGCAGAACTTCGAGGTTGCCTCCAGGCAGCGCACCGACCGGTTCAAGCGTTCTTCCACTCGATGCTCGACCAGGGCGTCTACCTCCCGCCGAGCGCGTTCGAGGCATGGTTCCTGTCCTCGGCCCACGACGACGGTGCCATGGACAGGATCGTTTCCGCACTCCCTGCTGCAGCCCGAGCGGCAGCGGAAACGCCCGCCCCGGCCGACGCCCCGCCCGACGCCTCGACCGCCTCGACCGCCTCGCCTGAAGGGAGCAGCACATGAGAACCGTCGTCCATCTGCTCCGACACGGAGAGGTGCACAACCCGAGCGGCGTGCTCTACGGCCGGATGTCGGGCTACGTCCTTTCCGAGCTCGGACTCCAGATGGCGCAACGGGTGGCGGAGTCCCTCGGGGACCGTGACCTCACCCACGTCGTGTCCTCGCCGCTGGAACGGGCTCAACAGACCGCCGCTCCCATCGCCGGCTCGCATCACCTCGAGGTCACGACGGACCAGCGGGTGATCGAGTCCACGAACGTCTTCCAGGGATCCAGGTTCGGGGTCGGCGACGGGGTGCTCCGCAAGCCGAGAGCCTGGAGGCACCTGTGGAACCCGGTCAGACCATCGTGGGGCGAGCCCTACAAACAGGTTGCCGCCAGGATGATGGCTGGAGTGTACGACGCCCGTGACGCGGCCGCGGGGCACGAGGCCGTGGTGGTGTCCCACCAGCTTCCGATCTGGATCACCCGGCTGCACGTCGAGGGCCGGTCGTTCGTGCACGATCCACGGCGCCGACAGTGCACCCTGTGCAGCCTGACCTCGTTGACGTTCGAGGACGACAGACTGGCCACGGTCCGCTACTCCGAACCGGCCGCCGACCTCCTGCCCGTCCACGACCGCAAGGCCACGTTCTCGTCCGGGGGGGCCTCTACCGAGGGCAACCCCGGCGGGATGACTTGACCACCGAGCAGGCACCGGCCGCTCCTGCAGACTCGCCGGTGGGAGCCGCCGCCACGACGCCGCCCACCCCGCCCTCGCTCCCGCCTGCCCTGACACCGGTCGAGCTGTCTCGTTGGACATGGCGCCAGCTCACCTCGATGCGCACAGCGCTGATCCTCCTGTTCCTGCTCGCCCTCGCCGCCATCCCCGGATCGGTCGTCCCGCAGCGTTCCGTCGACGCGATCGCCGCCGGTCAGTGGCGTGAGGCACACCCCAACCTGACGCCGATCTACGACGCCCTCGGGCTCTTCTCCGTCTACAACTCCATCTGGTTCAGCGCCATCTACATCCTGTTGATGATCTCGCTCGTCGGCTGCATCGTGCCGCGGCTGAGGATCTACTGGCGCGGCATCGCGTCCCGGCCACCAAGAACGCCCCGCAACCTCTCGCGCCTGCCGCAGTCGCGCTCGTTCGAGGTGGACCGCACACCGGCTGCGGCGATGGCCCACGCGCAGAGCTCGTTGAGGAAGAAGAGGTACCGGGTCGACGTACACGAGGACTCGGTTGCGGGCGAGCGCGGCTACCTGCGCGAAGCCGGGAACCTGTTGTTCCACGTGTCGGTGGTGCTGGTGCTGGTCGGCTTCGCGGTCGGGAACCTGTTCGGCTACAAGGGCGGCGTGATCGTGGTGGACGGCCAGGGTTTCTCCAACTCGTTGAGCCAGTACGACGACTTCGCGCCCGGCTCGATGTTCGACCCCGACGACCTTGCGCCGTTCAACCTGAACGTCGACGACTTCGACGTGCAGTTCCTGGAGAGCGGCCCGCAGGCGGGCATGCCGACCGACTTCTCAGCCGACCTCACCTACCGTGCGGAACCTGGGAGTCCGGAGCTCACACACAACCTCGCGGTGAACCATCCGTTGTCGCTCGAGGACGGGGAGGTCTTCCTCGTCGGACACGGCTACGCGCCGAGGGTGACCGTTCGCGACGGTGCGGGCAACGTGGGCTACCGGGGGCCGGTGATCTTCTTGCCGCAGGATTCCACCTTCGCCTCGTTCGGGGTGATCAAGGTGCCCGACGCGATGCCCGAGCAGCTCGGCTTCGAGGGGCTCTTCCTTCCGACCTACGCCTTCTCGATGGATACCGGACCCGTCTCGCAGTTCCCGGATGCGCTGGACCCGGTGCTGTCGCTGCTTCCCTACGGAGGCGACCTGGGCTTGGACAGCGGTGAGCCGCAGTCGGTCTACGACCTCGACAAGGACGAGCTCGAAGTGTTCAAGAACGACAAGGGTGGCGACTTCCGGCTCGACATCGCCCTGGGTCAGACCAAGGAGCTCCCCGAGGGCGCGGGGTCCATCACGTTCGACGGCCTCGACCGCTGGGCGAAGCTGCAGATCAGCGACACCCCGGGCAAGGCCCTTGCTCTTGGCGGGGTGGTCCTGGCACTGCTCGGCCTGCTCGGCTCGCTGTTCATCCGGCCCCGCCGAGCCTGGGTCCGGGTCGGCTCTCGGGACGGGCGTACCTTTGTCGAACTGGCCGGTCTCGACCGCAGCTCCGGAGGTGATCTCGAGAGGGAGATCGACGACCTCGAGAAGCTGTTGAGAGGCGGCACCGGAGCAGACAGGGAGTCACAGTGACCACCGCGGACCTTGCGGCGTTCAGCAACAACGCGATCGCGTTCGCCTCGGCTGTCTACGTCCTGGCGTTCCTGAGCCATCTCGTCGAGTGGGTGCTCGGCCGCGGTGTTCCGATCGGTGCCGTCGGAGCCGAGCCCCGGGGGACGGCCGCTGCACGTGCGTCCACGGGGGTGGGCGGCGTGCGGAGGACGGCCGACGCTGGCCGGGTCTGGCGGGCCGAGCGAGGGACGAGCGAGGCGGGTGCGCCGGCCGTCCTTGGCACGCAGCCCCCCACAGCGGGCGACGACGACGACGCCTCCACTGCCAACGAACGCGACGAACTGCGGATAGAGAAGTTTGCCCGGATCGGTGTCTCGCTGACCGCACTCGCCGTACTCCTCCACCTAGCGGCGCTGGTGAGCCGTGGTTTGGGCGGTGACCCGGTGCGCGTGCCGTGGGGCAACATGTACGAGTTCTGCCTGACCGCAACCTTCGCCGTGACGGTCTTCTACCTGGGGCTGCTGCGCAAGCACCATCTGGGCTGGCTCGGTCCAGTGGTCACCGGGTTCAACGTCGCCATCCTCATGCTCGCGGTGCTGATCCTCTACGTGCCGGCCGGTCCACTGGTTCCCGCTCTCGACTCGTACTGGCTGGTGATCCACGTGATCGCCGCGATCACCGCCACCGGTGCGTTCATCGTGGGTGGGATGGCGTCGCTGCTCTTCCTGATCAGGCGGCGCGCGGAGACTCGCGGCGAGATAGCAGCCGCGGGATACATCGCCCGCCTTCCCGAGTCCGCGGTCCTGGACCGCGTTGCCTACCGCATGCACGCCTTCGGGTTCCCGATCTGGACCTTCGCGGCGCTCATCGCCGGACCGATCTGGGCGCAGTACGCGTGGGGGCGCTACTGGGGATGGGATCCCAAAGAGGTGTGGGCCTTCATCACCTGGGTGGTGTACGCCGCCTACCTGCACGCCCGTGCGACCGCGGGGTGGAAGGGCAAAGCATCGGCGGTCATCGCCCTGATCGGGCTAGCGACGTTGCTCTTCAACTTCGTGGGGATCAACTTCTTCTTCGGCGACACGTCGCAGCACTCCTACGCGCTGAGCGTGGTCCTGGCTCACTCGGGTCTGGACTGACCCTTCTCCGACTGGTCCTCGTCATCGGGCCGGGCCTTCGACCGCTCCTCGCGAGCCGCACGCCGTCGACGCTGCTCGAGCTGGCGAAGGAACTCCTCGTCGTCGTCGGGGCCGAGCGTCCGAGCCGGGCCAGGGCGGCGTGGTCCGGCGGCACGCTTGGCCTTGTTCCTCCCACGGCGCCCGAGCAGCCAGAACAGCCCGTAGACCGCTACCGCGATGAGTGCGATGACTAGCAGAATCTTTCCCACCCTCCAAGAGTAGGCACCCGCACAAGTCAGGACCAACCGGGCGCCAGATCCGATGCCAGGTAGCGGGGAGCCCGGCTGGTCAGCGGTCGCGCAGCACGCGGCATATCCTTTCCCCGTGAAACAGTTCATTGTCTACACGTTCGCGCGGCTCGGCCTCTTCGTTGCGTCGTACGCCGTGATCATCGCGATCTTCCTCCTGGTCAGCGACGAAGGCCCTCTGCCGACGCTCTGGCCGCTGCTGGCTGCGGTGGTGGTCTCCTCGATCGCGTCGGTGTACCTGTTGCGCAGGCAACGCGAGCAGTTGGCCGCCGTCGTGGAGCGGCGCGCCGCCGCGGCCACCCGACGGTACGACGCGGCTCGCTCCAAGGAAGATGAGACCGAAGGTTGAGCAGGGTGCTGGAGAAGGAGTGAGATGGAGTCGCACGCGGTGGGCTGCTGCAAGGTCGCGCAGCGAGCCGACGAGGGTGCACGTGTCAGTGCGCGGGACTGGGCGAACGAGGCCGTGCGTCGGGTGGAGGCGGACAACAACCGGTCCGCCGACACGCATCTGCACGTCTTCCCGCTGCCGGCTGCCTGGGGGATCGACCTCTACCTCAAGGACGAGTCGGTGCACCCGACCGGATCGTTGAAGCACCGCCTGGCCCGTTCCCTGTTCCTCTACGCGCTGTGCAACGGATGGATCGCGGAGGGCACCACGATCATCGAGGCGTCCTCGGGGTCCACCGCTGTCTCGGAGGCCTTCTTCGCGCGGCTACTCGGGCTCCCGTTCGTCGCCGTGATGCCGGCCAGCACCTCACGGGAGAAGATCGCGGTGATCGAGTTCTACGGCGGTCGATGTCATCTTGTGGACGACCCGTCGACGATGTACGAGGAGGCGCGCCGGCTCGCCGCGGAGACCGGGGGCCACTATATGGACCAGTTCACCTACGCCGAGCGGGCGACGGACTGGCGCGGAAACAACAACATCGCAGAGTCGATCTTCGAGCAGCTCGCCTTAGAACGACACCCCGTCCCGGAGTGGGTGGTGGTGGGAGCCGGCACCGGTGGCACGTCGGCAACCATCGGCCGGTTCATCAGGTACCGGCGCCACGACACCCGGCTGTGCGTGGTTGACCCGGAGAACTCGGCGTTCTTCGAAGGCTGGGCAAGCGAGGACCCGACGTACACAACGGGAACCAGCTCCCGGATCGAGGGCATCGGCCGGCCGCGTGTGGAGGCCTCGTTCGTCCCGACGATCGTCGACTCGATGTGCAGCGTCCCGGACGCCGCCTCCATTGCCGCCGCCCGCTGGTGCACCACGATCACCGGCCGGTCCGTCGGCGGTTCGACCGGAACCGCCATGTGGGGGGCGTTGCGACTGGTCGCGCAGATGCGCGCAACCGGCGACCAGGGCAGCGTGGTCACGCTGTTGTGCGACGGCGGGGAGAGGTACGCCAACACGTACTACAACGACTCCTGGCTGGAATCGCAGGGCATCGACATCGCGCCGTACCTTGCCACCCTTGAGGAGTTCGCAGACTCCGGTCGATGGAGCGAACCGACGCCGGTCAGCGGCAGATAGTCCTGTGCGAAAGGCGCGTTCCCGCCAGGTGAATCGGTCCTTTCGCACAGAACTGGCCCGGGAACGATTGCCGGGCGGCTGACACGTCAGAGCAGGAGGCCGACGAAGATTCCGAGGGCGTAGAGCAGCTCGGACAATCCCGTCCTCTGCAGAACCGGGACCAGCTCCCTGCCCGTCGTGCCCGAGATCACACTGCGAGCTGCGGGCACCGCCGTCACCGCGTAGACCAACCCGAGCAGGGCCCATCGGGTGGTGGCGAACGAGAGGGCGATGAGCGCGATCGCGGCCGCCGCCACGAGAAAGACGAACAGGGCGCGGGTCCGCTCGTCGCCGAGCACCACCGCCAGAGTCCGCTTCCCTACGACCCGGTCGGTGGGGATGTCGCGCAGGTTGTTGGCGACCAGGATTGCGCAGGCAAGCGCGCCGACACCGGTGGCGGCGTACAACGAGGGCACCAGAGCGGCGGCGGCAAACGACTCGGTCTGGACGTACGTCGTGCCAGTCACCGCGACGAGCCCGAAGAACACGAACACCATCACCTCGCCCAGGGCGTTGTACCCGTACGGCTTCCTTCCCCCGGTGTAGAACCATGCCGCGAGGATGCACAGCAGCCCGACTCCCACCAGCCACCAGCTGGTGGTCGCGGCCAGCGCCAGGCCGACGAGCGCGGCAACCCCGAAGCAGGTGAACGCGGCCACCTTCACCGACTGCGGCGAAGCAGCCCCGGATCCCACAAGGCGCAGCGGGCCAACCCGGTCCTCGTCGGTCCCGCGGACGCCGTCGGAGTAGTCGTTCGCGTAGTTCACTCCGACCTGCAGAGCGAGCGAGACGACCATCGCCAGCAGGGCCTTCCACCACACCAGGTCGCCGAGGCGAGCGGCAACGCCGGTGCCGGCGAGGACCGGAGCGACCGCCGCTGGAAGGGTGCGTGGGCGCGCGCCCTCGAGCCACTGCGCAGGGGTTGCCATGACAGGCAAGTGTGTCAGGCATACCGTTGTCTGCCGTGAGCAGCCAACGACTCGTGCACGGTCCCGCGCGCGAGGTCTGGGCTCGACTCCAGGAGTGGCAAGCCGCGTCCTCCCGCCCCGACCCGCTGGTCATCGAGACGTCCGGGTCGACCGGTGAGCCCAAGCGGGTGTTGTTGTCCCGCACGGCGATGCGCGCCTCCGCCACCGCTACGCACACCCGCCTCGGCGGGCCGGGTCAGTGGCTTCTCGCCCTCGCCCCGACCCACGTCGCCGGCAGCCAGGTGCTCTTCCGCTCCGTCCTCGCCGGCGCCGAGCCCGTCATGCTGCCCGAGCATGACGACTTTCCTGCCGCTGCCCGCGCCATGGCCGGGCCACGCCGCTACACGTCCCTGGTTCCTACCCAGCTCACCAGGATGCTGTCGTCCGAGCGGGACCTGGCGGCGCTGCGCACGTTCGACGCGATCCTGCTCGGGGGCGCGGCCATCGACCCCGACATGCGCGGAGCCGCTGAGCAGGCGGGCCTTCGCATCGTCTCGACCTATGGCATGAGCGAGACCTGCGGCGGCTGCGTGTACGACGGCGTGGCCCTCGACGGGGTTGCCGTGGCGATCTCCGCGGAGGGCCGGGTCCGCCTCGCCGGACCGGTGCTGTTCGACGGGTACGACGGGCGGCCGGACCTGACCACGCAGGTGCTGAAGGACGGGTGGTTCGTGACCTCCGACCTCGGCCGGCTCGACGAGGACGGGCGGTTGCAGGTGCTCGGCAGGGTCGACGACGTGGTGGTCTCCGGCGGCATCAACGTGCCCACGCCCGCCGTGGCTGCCCGGATCCGTGAGCACCCTGGCGTGCTCGCTGCCGAGATGGTCGGCGTCCCAGACCCGCACTGGGGGCAACGGGTCGTCGCAGTCGTCGTCACCTCCCGAGAGGTAGACCTCGAGGTCGTCCGGGACTTCGTCAGCGAACGGCTGCCGCGCCCGTGGGCACCCAAGGAGCTGGTTGTCGTCGATGACATTCCGCTGCTGAGCAACGGAAAGGTCGACCGCCTGCGGCTGGGAAGGCTGGTCGCGGCGAGTCCCACCACCGACGCCGGGACCCGCAAGGGTGGGGGACCGGCGTGAGCACCGCGGCCGACGGGCACGTCTTCTCCATCCCGATGACCACCACGTTCCGCGGCATCAGCCTGCGCGAGGGCATGCTCTTCGAAGGGGCGGCGGGTTGGGGAGAGTTCAGCCCCTTCCTTGAGTACGACGCACGGCTCGCCGCGCCCTGGCTGCGATGTGCTCGCGAGGCCGCCGACGAAGGCTGGCCGGAACCCCTGCGGACGAGCATCCCGGTGAACGTGACGGTGCCCGCCGTCGGACCGGACCAGGCGCACCGGATCGTCCGGGAGGGCGCCGGATGTCTCACCGCGAAGGTGAAGGTCGCCGAGCCGGGTCAGACGATCGCCGAGGAGGAGGCTCGGCTGGAAGCGGTGCGCGACGCCCTCGGAAGCGCGGGTCGGATCCGCGTGGACGCGAACGGCGGCTGGTCCGTCGAGGAAGCCACGACGGCGATCACGGTGTTGAACCGGGCCGCCGGGGGTCTGGAGTACGTCGAGCAGCCGTGCGAGACGGTCGAGGATCTCGCCCTGGTCCGGCGAAAGGTAGACGTGCGGATCGCCGCGGACGAGTCGATCCGCAGGGCGGCGGACCCGTACCTGGTCAGAGAACTGGAAGCCGCGGACGTCGCGGTGCTCAAGGTGCAGCCCCTCGGCGGCGTGCGAGCCTGCCTGCGCATCGCGCAGGACATCGGCCTGCCGGTGGTGGTCTCCTCCGCGCTGGAGAGCTCGATCGGGATTGCCGCCGGAGTCGCCCTCGCCGCTGCCCTTCCCGAGCTGCCCTACGCCTGCGGGCTCGCCACGGTCCAGCTGCTCACCGACGACGTGGTCCATGACTCACTGCTGCCGGTCGACGGTGAGCTGCCCGTCGTCCGCCCGTCCGTCGATTCCCTGGCGCTGTCGCGGCTTCGACCCGGCGTCGACCGGATCGCCGCATGGGCGGGCCGAGTGGCCGACGTCGAGGCACTCGGGCAGGATCGGACATCGTGACACACGTGAGACCACCGGGGCCCCCTGACGGGTCCCGCAACGCATCGACCGCGATGGCGACCGTGCTGCTCGACGAGCTGGTCCGGTGCGGCGTCCGGGAGATCGTGCTGGCTCCCGGTTCGCGTTCGGCCGCGCTGGCCTTCGCCGCTCAAGCCGCCGCCGAACTGGGACGCGTCCGGCTGCACGTACGCATCGACGAACGCACCGCGGCGTTCCTCGCGCTCGGGATGGCGAAGGCCTCGCACCGGCCGGTTCCGGTGATCACCACGTCGGGGACCGCCGTGGCCAACCTGCATCCGGCCGTGCTCGAAGCCTCGCACGCCGGGGTGCCACTGGTGGTGCTCACCGCTGACCGGCCGGCGGGGTTGCGCGGGACAAGGGCGAACCAAACCACCGACCAGGTGAAGATCTTCGGGAACGCGGTGCGCGCGTTCGCCGACGTCCCGCCCGCCTTCCCCGGCCCGAGCGAGTCCTTGCAGTGCGCCTCGTGGCGCTCGCTGGTCGCCCGCACAGTCGCCACCGCCTCCGGGAGTACGACGGGCGCACCCGGTCCCGTCCACGTGAACACCCAGTTCGCGCATCCACTCACCCCGGACAGCGCGGACGGCTGGACCTCGCACTGTCCCGGCCGGCCGCACGGGATGCCGTGGACGACACCGGCCGAACCGCGTCAGCCGCAACCCGAGAACCTCGACCGGGACCGGCGGACCGTCGTGGTCGCTGGTGACGACGCGGGGCCACCGGCGAGGGTCCTTGCCGAGACGGCCGGCTGGCCGCTTCTCGCCGAGCCCACCAGTGGGGCGCGCACAGGCCACAGCGCGATCAGGACCTACCGCCTGCTACTGAGCGACCCGGCACTCGCCGACCGGATCGAACGGGTCGTGGTCTGCGGCCATCCCACCATGTCCCGCCCGGTCAACCGGCTCCTCTCGCGATCTGACGTCGAGGTGGTCGCGGTCCCCACCGGACCCGGGTGGACCGACCCCGGTCACCGGGTCTCTCGCGTGGTGAACGCCGTGCAGGGACAGCCGGCACCCACCCCCTCCCCGTGGCTGCGGGAGTGGCAGGAGCGGGACGCGGAGCTGTCGCGGCGGCTCGACCGGCTTCTCGCCGACCAGGGCGAGCTGATCCCGCACCAGGTGGCCGCCGCGGTGAGCGCGGCCCTGCCACCGCACGGACTGCTGTTCGTGGGTGCCTCCAACCCCGTCCGTGACCTGGACCTGGTGGTTGCCCGCTATCCGGTAGGCGAACACCGGCTGGTGATCGCGAACCGCGGACTGGCCGGAATCGACGGCTCGGTCTCCACGGTGGTCGGGGCGGCCCTCGCCCGCAGCGGCACCACCCGCTCCTTCGCATTGTTGGGCGACCTCACCTTCCTCCACGACGGCAACGGACTGGTGATCGGCCCGCAGGAGGCCCGTCCTGACCTGATGATCGTGGTCGTCAACGACGACGGCGGGTCCGTCTTCGCCTCACTGGAACAGGGGGGCCCGTCGTACTCCTCATCATTCGAGAGGCTGTTCGGCACCCCGCACGGCGCCGATCTCGCGGCGCTGTGCCAGGTGAGCCGGACCCCACATCGCCGCGTGAGCGCCCTCGGCGATCTCACCTCGGCGCTGCAGACACCCACAGGTGGGGTCGAGGTGGTCGAGGCGGTCGTCCGACGCGACAACCGCCGTGATCTCGACGCCAGGATCAGCGACCTGGTCTGGGATGGCTGAGCGAGGATGAAGCGGTGGACATAGCCATTGCCCTGGTTGTCTTGGTCGCGGTCGTGCTCGCGGTCTCGGGCGCCAGCAAACGGTTCGACCTGTCGACCCCGCTGGTGCTGATCGCCTTCGGCGCCGCGGTCTCCTACCTGCCGTTCGTCCCGGAGGTCCGGCTCAGCGCGGAGATCGTCCTCGTGGGGCTGCTGCCTCCGCTTCTCTACGCGACGGCGCTGAAGAGCTCCCTGGTCGACTTCAACGCCAACCGGCGCGCGATCCTGATGCTCTCGATCGGGCTGGTCGCCTTCACCACGGTGGGCGTCGGGTTCGTCGTGCACGCCCTGATCCCGGGCCTTGCCTGGCCGGCGGCTTTCGCGGTCGGCGCCGTGGTGGCCCCGCCCGACGCGGTCGCGGCCACCGCGATAGGTCGGCGGATCGGACTGCCCCGGCGTGTGGTCACGGTGCTGGAGGGGGAGTCACTGCTCAACGACGCCACCGCCCTGGTGGCACTGCGCACCGCGGTCGCCGCGGCAGCAGTCGGCAGCTTCTCGGTCCTGTCGACCAGCCTGGACTTCCTGGTCGCCGCAGGGGTCGGTGTCCTGGTCGGGCTGGTCATGTTCGCGGTCATCGGCTGGGTGCGCAAGCACCTCACCGACCCGGCGTTCGACACCAGCGTCTCGTTCGTCACACCGTTCGCCGCCTACGTCGCGGCGGAGGAGCTGCACGGGTCCGGGATCCTCGCCGTCGTGATAGCGGGACTTCTCTTGGGTCACAACGCCCCGGTCCTGCAGACTGCGTCGTCGAGGATCGCCGAGCGGCTGAACTGGCGCACGGTCTCGTTCCTGCTGGAGAACGTCGTCTTCCTGCTGATCGGTCTGCAGGCCCGGTGGATCCTCGACGACGTCGCCAACAGCCCCCTCTCGTCCGGGCGGATAGCCGGCGTGTGCGCGGCAGCGCTCGCCACGACGATCCTGCTGCGGTTCGTCTGGGTGATGGCGTTGGGGTACCTCCTGGTACGCCGCCCCGACCGCGGAACCGCTCCTGAGTCCACCTGGCGCGACGCGGCTGTCGTCGGGTGGGCGGGGATGCGCGGCGTGGTCACCCTGGCCGCTGCCTTCGCCATCCCGACGTCGATGCCGAACCGCGACGTCCTGGTCTTGATCGCGCTTTCGGTGACCGCCGGCACGCTGTTCCTGCAGGGGCTAACACTTCCGTGGTTCGCGCGGTTACTCAGGCTGCCCTCGCCCGACCCGCGCAGGGATGCACTGGCTAGGGCCGCGCTCTTCCAGAAAGCCACGGCCTCCGGGATGGCGGAGCTGGACAAACACGCCGGCGAGGACGACCCGCACGGCACGATGGATGCCCTGCGCCGGCGGGTGGAGCACCGTGACTTCGCGGCGTGGGAACGTCTGGGTGACGACGATCCTGACGCAGAGACTCCCAGCGACGCCTATGCGCGGCTGCGCCTGGAGATGCTGCAGGCCGAGCGGGCAGAGGTCCTCCACGTGCGCAGCACCGGTCACCTGCCGGCCGAGGTAGTAGCCGACGTGCTCGTCGCCCTCGACGTCGAGGAGTCCATGCTGGGAGTGCATGACGGTCGGACCGGCCGGCGGCGACGTGGCAAGGAGGGCCAGCCGTCACAGGGAGGAAGTCGGGTCCGCAGCCTCGTGTCCTGTGACCACCTCGAGGACGCCCCGAGCGACACCGCGCCGAACGTCGAAGGGGCCTGCGAGGACTGCCTCACCGAAGGCACGTCCTGGGTGCACCTGCGGCTGTGTCTCGAGTGCGGCCACGTGGGTTGCTGCGACTCCTCCACCCGTCGTCACGCAACCGCGCACTTCCACGACGTCGGGCACCCGGTGATGGCGTCGGCGGAGCCGGGTGAGGACTGGCGCTGGTGCTTCGTGGACAGCCGACTGGGCTGAGCGGACTGGGCTGAGTCGACTGGGCTGGGCGGACTGGGCTGAGGTCAGCCGCGTGCGATCCGGACGTAGTCAATGCTGCCTACGAAGTAGTCGCAGGTTGTCGTGACCTGGTCACAGTTCGACTTCCCTCCGATGGTCAGCGGCACCTTGTTGTAGATGCGTCCCGTTGGGCCCAAGGCACGCCGGACCAGGGTTCCGTCGACGGTCATCCGCACCTGCTTCTCGGTGCGTTTGCAGGTGACCACGTGCCACTTGCCGTCGTTGAGCGGGGTCGGGCCCGAGTTCACCGACCTGCTCAGCCGCTCGCCGGTGTCGTTGTCGTAGCCCCGGAAGACGCAGGTCAGCTTGCCGTGCGGGATCTGCCACTTGAAGAAGCCGCGCCTGTTCTGGGACTGACCCTTCTGGACGATGTTGCCGAACGGCCGGGTGGTGCGGAACCGGACGGTGATTGCGTAGTCCGCGTTTCCAGGCTTGAGCCAACGATCCTCCACCACCACCAGTCGCTCGGGCTTGGCGGGCGGTTTGTTGGGAGCGGTGTTGCTCCATTGGTACCCCGTCCCACCGTCGTCGACCCTCTTCCCGGTCATGACCGCACTGCCGATCGTGCCGTCGATGCCGTTGTCACCGGTGTCCACCATGGTGGTCGCATCCGGCCGCTCGTTCATCTCCCAGATGGCAACTGTCTTGGTGGCCGCGGCGACACCCGGCGAGGCGGCGGAAAGGGCGAGCGCCCCGGCGGTGAGTGTTCCGACGAAATACCCGGTTTTGCGCATAGTTGTCCCCCTGGTTGTGCGGTTCGGTCGAGAAGAAAGGAGGCGGACTTACCCGGTAGTCAGCCGATGCTCATCTTCACGTAGTCGATGTCGCCCGAGAAATAGTCGC
>Ga0075530_1000080_pt1 | contig 38411 bp, 36 predicted proteins | sample NGEPerD_2_FD_75101 | JGI IMG/M metagenome (GOLD analysis project Ga0075530, IMG submission 75101) | Arctic peat soil microbial communities from the Barrow Environmental Observatory site, Barrow, Alaska, USA - NGEE PermafrostL1-D | ecosystem: Environmental > Terrestrial > Soil > Wetlands > Peat ... | reverse complement strand
TCGTGCGCCGAGCGGGAAGGGCGGGGCTCGATCCTTGTCGGGCGTGGGTGTCACTCCCTCTCCGTAGCGTGGCGAGTCACATCGGGAAGGAGACTTCGCATGCCAGAAGCGGCGCTCGTGGCCTTGTTCGATCAGACGCGTGAGGAGCACCATGCCGTCGGGCGGGCGCTGGTCTCGCTTGCCGAGCGGGTCGCGATCGAGACCGTCGCGGATGTCCTGTCCGGCGCGCACGCACTCGCGGTGCAGGGCGAGTACAACGAGGACGGGCTTCGCATCCTGCGGATCCAGCTCGTACTCGGCGCCGGGGGAGAGGCGCTCTTCGACGTGGATGACGGACACGATGACCGGGCCGTCGAGGAGGCGATCGATCTCGTCGACACGGAGTACCTCGACCTGTTGATCGACCTCACCGGCGACGAGTACCTGGGTTCGAACACGATCCAACGCTCAGGGGGCGCGCCCGTAGTACCACCAGTCGGCCGAACCGCGAACTCGGCGGCGAGGCGGGTCTCAGGAGGCCGCCACCTCGAGGTCGCACCGGAGTGCCGCTCGTCGGCGATCAGGACCGCGCCTTCCTCCGACACGCACTGTCCTACACGCGCGGAGACCACGGCTTGGCCGGCGTCGGATTGGTAGGTGATCTCGATGCCGAGTTCGTTGTTGACCTGTGCTTTGAGCTTCGGGTCCGCGGTGGCGAGGGTAGCGACGGCGTCTTGGATGCCTCGGATGAGGGTCCGGACTTGGTCGATGGTCGTTGGCCGCCAGCACGTAGCCCGTCGGAGGCTTGGCAGGCGAGGAACCGGCCTGCTGGATGCCGAGCACCTTCAGGTTCGGTGGGAACACCCGCCCCACCCGTTTGCCGATGGCTCTCGGGATCGAGAGGATGATCTGGGCTGTGTCGGGCACCGCTGGCGGCCAGTTCGGGTTGGTGCGGGTCGCCGTCAGGAGGGCTGCAGGATCTCAGCGACGCGACGGAACATCTGGTCGGCGGGATGGCCCTCGGGCACGGCCTGCGCCTCGTTCATGAAGACGACAACGGTGGCGCCGGTGCTGTTGTTGTGGAACGCGGCGGTGGTGAAGCCGAAGCCTTCGCCGTTGTGGCCCCACCAGCCGTCGGTCTCGCCGATGCCGAGGGCGTACTGGTCATAGGGCGGCCCCTTCTGGAGAGGGGCCCCTTGGATCCGCTCGCTCTGCATCGCCGACGTGAGCAGGCTGCCGGTGGCCAGCGCCTCGGCCCACACCCGCTCGTCGTCGAGGTTCGACACCATCGAGCCAGCGGGACCGTAGATCGAGAGGTTGTCGGGTTGGGGCGTGAGCACGCCGGCATCGGGCTGGTAGCCGATGGCGTGCGGATCGGGCCACTGGGTCGCGTCGACGAGGTACTGGGTGTGCTCCAGACCCAGCGGTCGGATGACCCGTTCGTTCAGGACGTCGCTGAACGGTTGGCCGGTGACCTTCTCGACGACCGCGCCGAGCAGGTTGGTGTTGGCGTTCGTGTAGATGCGCTCTGTACCTGGAGTGAAGTCCGCCGGCTGGTCGAGCACGTAGCTGTTGAGCTCGTCGATGGTGAAGATCTTGTTCGGGTCGGCCTGGAAATCGGTGATGAACGCATCGTTGGTGTAGTCGGCGTTGCCGCTCGACATGTCGGCGAGCTGGCGCAGAGTGATCGACGAGCCGTCGGTGACGCCGCTCACGTACTTGTCGAGCGGATCGTCGAGGCTGAGCTTGCCCTCGTCGGCGAGTTGGAGGATCAGGGTCACGGTGAAGGACTTCGTGACGCTGCGGAGCGGCCAGATCATGTCGCCGCTCACCGGGGCGTTCGTCTCGCGGTCGGCCACCCCTGCCGCTCCGATCCATGCGCCCTTGCCCGGGATCCACACGCCCACGACCCCGCCGGGCACGTCGTAGGTCGCCATCGTCTGGTCGAGGGCCTGCTGGAGGCTGGTCTGCAGCACCTCGGGCAGATCACCCCGCGGCGCCGGCGAGGTGGTCACGCTGGCTGTGGCCGACGTGGACGTCGCCGTGTCGTTCGTCGAGCTGCCGCACGCGGCAGTCAGCGCCAGGCACGTGAGCGTGAGGACCAAGGCGCCCCACCAGCGACGCGCTGCGAAGCGTCGACGTGTCGGGACTGTTGGCACGCGGAGAACCTAGCATCGTGCCGGACAACGCTTGCGCTCCGGTTCAGCCACGACCAGGTTGTCCCAGGGGCGCTGTTGCATTGAGTCAAACCGTGACGCGTGAGATCGAGTTGCCGTTCCGTTTCGGGTTCAGATCGTGCGGGCGAGTTCGGTGAAGGCGGTCTCGATGCGCCGGCGAGCGCGCGTGTCGATGCCAAGTTCGTAGTGCCCGTGACGGAGGTTCTGCGTCAGCGCGGGACCGCGGATGATCACGCGCGCCGAACTGTCGCGTTTGAGTCCACGCATCGGTCGGAGTCGGGACTTGAGTCGGCCGTGGTCGCATTCGACGCGGTTGTTCGCGTACCGCTCCGTGTTGTGAAACGCGGCCGGGATCAACCCCTCGATCGCGGCCCGTAACGTCGGGGCCCGATCCGTCACCACCTCGATCGGCTGATCATGGGCGCGTAGCACCATCGCGAAGAACCGGCGTGCCGCGAGGAAGTCGCGTCGCGAGGATACGAACACGTCGATGATCTGGCCGTACTGATCAACGGTTCGGTAGACGTAGCGCCACCTGCCTGCCACCTTCACGTAGGTCTCGTCGACGTACCAACGGTCGCCGACCGTGTGCCGGCATGGCGTGGCGGCATCCGCAAGGAGTGGGGTGAAGCGTTGCACCCAGCGGTAGATGGTGACGTGGTCGACGTCGATCCCACGCTCACCGAGGAGCTCTGCGACGTCGCGGTAGGAGAGCCGGTACCGGAGGTACCAGCGCACGGCGAGGACGATGATCTCGGGCGGGAACCGGAATCCCTTGAACGCCGAACGCTGGATCACGGGTACAGGACGGGAACGGCGAAGCCTCATCCCGCCACCCTCACCGCCGACCGCGACGACGCGCCAATGCAACAGTGCCCGCCCAAGACCTACAAGACACCCGCTGGCCGGCAGCTCACTGACGCTGATCTCGACGCGATCGCGGGCGAGGTCGAGCACAAGGAGTACGACGTCGAGCAGCTGAAGGCGCGCCGCCGCGGTCGCCCGACGATGGGTTCCGGGCCAGCAGAGGTCGTACCCGTTCGCATCGATCTCGAGCTGCGCGCCGCCGTCGAGGCGCGCGCGGCGGTCGACTCCACGACGACGAGCGAGGTCATCCGCGAAGCCCTACGCCGGTTCCTCGACGTCGCGTAACTCCTACACCGCCACCGCGTCGAGCTCGCCGCGCAACACCGGTCGACTATCAGGACCGCGCGTTCCTCCGACACGTACTTGCTTGTACCCCACGAGGTTGCGCCGGCACGGAGACCGTTCCGTCAGGGTCGTAGCTGAGCGAGATCCCGAGCTGGCTGTAGAACTCGGCTCTATCCGCGGGCTCGGCGCGAGCGAGGACATCGACGATGTCCCGCAGGGCCTTCACGAGCGCCTTGACCTGTTCGGGCGTCATCTCGCCGCTGGGGACCTGTTAGCCGAGCTGCCGCTCGAGTGCCTTGCGTTCCCGTTGGGTGTCGTCGATCCGATCAGCGGCGACGGTCACGGCATCCCCGGTGTCGAGCAGGGCCCGATAGTCGGAGGGCTTGCGGTCGCAGTCGGCGATGGCGGCTCGTAGGTCGCCTGCTCGCTCTCGACGTCGGGATCTGGCTCAGAGGCCCCGGCGAGTACAGCGCAGGTGTCGTCGGCGTGGTCCTCGTCGAACAGTGAGGCAAGCCACACGTCGAGACCGGGGACGAGAGACCCTTCCTCGACGTAGACGTTCTTGGGGTGTCCGCCAACCCGGGGGAGGCTCACCCTCGGCGGTCCCGACCAGATCGCCACGGCTACTCGCCGCGCCGAGGAGCTCGGGTATGACAGCGTCTGGGTCAACGATCGGGTGCTCTGGCCGACCGCTCCTCAGGCGCCGTTCCCTGCCGGCGACGGCATGCTGTCGCCGATGTGGCGGCGGAACCTCGATGCTCTCGACACACTGAACTACGCGGCTTCGCACAGCACCAACCTGCGACTCGGGACGGCGGTGCTCATCCTGCCGATCTACGACCCGGTGTTGTTGGCCCGTCGGTTGACCACGATCGACATCTTGGCGAACGGGCGCCTCGTCGCCGGGTTCGGCCTGGGCTGGTCACCTGACGAATACCAGGTCACCAACACACCGTGGACCGGCCGGGCCAAGCGGATGGAGGACTCACTGGACGTTCTCGACAAGATCTGGGCCGGCGAAACCGTGGCTCGCGAGAGTGAGTTCATCTCGATGCCGGCATCGGTATTCGAGGCCGTACCCGTCCAGCGTCCCCGACCACCCGTGTACCTGGCCGCCTACTCACCAGCTGGCCTCGCCCGCATCGCAGCCAGGGCTGACGGATGGACACCTGCTGGTATCCCGATCCAGGCCATGAGCGAGATGTACGAAGGCATCAAGACCATGGCCGAAGCCGAAGGCCGACCGCCCTCGGACATCGGCCTGATCGTCCGGGCGAACTGCAACATCGTCGGGGAGCTGCCCGACAGCGAAGACCGCCAGCCGTTCTCCGGCACCACCGAACAGATCGTCGACGATGCCCGCCGATGCGCCCAGATCGGGGCAGACGAGGTCTTCATCGAGGTCCAGTATTCCCCCGGCATGGACAGCTTCGACGCCTACCTCAGCTTCATGGAACAGTTCGCCCAGCTCATCTGCTGAAGAGGGCGGTAGGGACTGCCCAGGCTGACGCGGCCTCTCCTCCGAACTCACCGCGCAGCCCGCACAGTGGGCAATCAGAACCGCGCGTTCCTCCGACACCCAGTGCGAGCTTCGTGAAGCGCACGGTCGCCTCTCTCGCTAGGGGCCGCTGGGCGGCAAGCATCCGGGGTGGCTTCCGGTGGCGGTTCGAGCGGTGTTGCGGCGAGGGGCGCGGATGCGAGCAAACTGATCCAATGGACGCCCGATCCGGCTATGTCAAACGGTCCGGAAGGTACCTCGCGTTCTCGGTCCTCGGGTCGGGACCGGTCGACGTGCTGTACGTATCGACATCCACGATCTCGATCGATGCTCTCGACGAAGAGTTTCACGTCGCGCACTACTTCCAGCGACTCGCCGGCTTCGCCCGGCTCATCCGCTTCGACGTGCGTGGTGTCGGAGGATCGGATCCGCTCGATCCGGCGCAGCCACCAACCGTGGAGGAGACGGCTCGAGACGTACGAGCCCTGGTCGAGGCCGAGTGCCAGGACGGCGTCGTCATCGTCGCAGACGCGGGAGGTGGTCCAGTCGCGATCGAATTTGCAGCGACCTGGCCGTCGCTCGTCAGAAGACTCGTCCTCGTCAACTCCTTCGCGAGGGTCGTCGCTGCCGACGACTACCCGGACGGTCACCCCAGGGGTCTCGTCGACTCCTTCCTCGCTCAGAACACGGATCCCGACGCTGCGTGGTCACCACCGGAACTGGACGGAAGGGACGACCTTGCTCTCATCGCCCCGAGCCTGAGCGACAACGCGGCCTACCGAGCCTGGTGGCTGCGGGCGGGAAGGGCGGCGAGTCCCGCCACCGCCCGGGCGATCGTCGAGATGACCGTGTTCGCCGACGTCCGGTCCCGCCTTGCGAAGCTCTCGATGCCGGTGCTCGTGCTGCACCGCAAGGACTGTCTCTTCATGCCGGTGGCGCTCGGTCGCTACGTCGCCGACCATGCTCCACAAGCCACGTTCGTCGAACTCCCCGGTGCGGACTACGCGCCCTGGGCCGGCGAATCCGACGCGCTCGTGGACGAGATCGAGGAGTTCGTGACGGGGACGCGCCGCGTTTCGCAAGCCGAGCGCGTCCTGGCCACCGTGCTGTTCACCGACATCGTCGGCTCCACCGAGCGAGCGGTCGCGGCCGGTGATGGGCAGTGGCGAGACACCCTCGACCAATTCCGCGCGCTGGTACGGACCGAGCTCGTCCAACACCAGGGTCGTGAAGTCAACACGCGGGGAGACGACTTCCTGGCGACATTCGACGCGCCGGCGAGGGCCGTGGCGTGCGCAGTGGCCATCAGCCGCGGGGCCGGGAGCATCGGCGTCGACGTGCGTTCCGGTGTGCACACCGGTGAGGTCCAACTCCAAGGCGACGATATCGCCGGCATTGCCGTGCACATCGGAGCCAGAGTCGCCGCGCTGGCGGAGCCGGGCGAGGTGCTGGCGACACGCACCGTCAAGGATCTCACCACCGGGTCTGGCCTCCGCTTCACCGACCGTGGGGAGCACACGCTGAAAGGAGTCCCGGATCCGTGGCAGCTGTATGCGGTCGATGCATGAGAACCTGCAGCACCGGTCTGCCGACAAGAGCGTGGAGATCAGCGGTAGACCGCCGGCTCTTCGCGACTTCTTGACGTGGCCTGATCCGAGCACGCGCGGCTCGTCTCAGAGGGTCGTTGAATCGAGTTCCCCCCGGAGATGAGCTCGTCGGCCATCAGGACCGCGCGTTCCTCCGACACTGCGAGCAGGTCGGCTGGCGGGGTCAGACCAGCGCGCTCCGGTCTGCAACCCGGCCGCAGACCGCGTCCCACGTGGGCAGCGGGCCTGTGCCGAAGTACAGCTTCGGCATCGTTGTCTCGTACGCGTCGCGCAGCCGTAGCGAGACGTCGGTACCGGTATCGAAGGCTGGACTCGTCGCGAAGCCGCCGGACAGGCGAAGTTCGGTCTCGTCGCCACCGCCGAAGTAGTCGCGCGTGATCTCGTCGATGCTTTCGAGTATCTGTTGGACCTGCTCTCGCTCTCCGAACAGGTTGAGCACGCGGTCGTCGCCGAGAAGCTGGAACACGTCGTAGCAGTGTCGGCCACTCCGCGCGTCGGGTTGCCAAGCCGGGTCTGACACGAGCGCTTGGGCAGCTGCGTGAATATGGACGAGCTTCTCGAGGAGGGTGCGCGCCGGGTGCAGCACGAGGACCGTGAACGGTACGAGGTCCGTGAACTCGGTCAGGTCGGTTCCTTCGGCGTCGAGCACGTCGCCGAGAAGGCAGGTGATCGGGACGGATTCGTGAGGGTGTGGTCCGCCCCTCACGCCCATTTCGAGCAGTACGCCCGTGCGGATGAGTCTCGTTGCCTTCCGGGTTGCGGGGTACACCACCTCGTACGAGCGGTGTCGACCGGTCTCTGATCCTCCGACTGAAGACGCGACGCCGCCGATGCCGGCAGCGGCGGCCGCGCCCATCGCCTTCATCAACGTGTCTGTCGCGTTGCGCCCACGTTCGCCCGGCAGGACAAGGACGTCGATGTCCTCCGAGAAGCGTTCCACGATGTGGTACCCCTTCGAAAGGCTCGTCCCGCCTTTGAAGATGAAGTCCCCCTCGAAGTCGTGTGCCAGCACGCGAAGTACCTCGCTCACCCAGTAGTCCTTCTCGATGGCGGTGGTGCTGATCCCGAGTTGCTCCGCAGCCGCGTCGAGAGTCGGCCCGAACTCGCCGGTGTCGCGGAAGAGAGGCACCCGTCAACGCGCAAGCGCGAGATCACGACGTACCGACTTGCTGCGAGCCGGCGGAACGCGTTCAGCGTCGGTGGGTCGACCGAGCGCGTCGAGAAGATCGCGAAGGCGTTCTCGAACAGGCGGCGGCTCGGTAGTCGACGCCCGCACCAGCCGATCGAGGCGAATCAATCCGGTGTCGGCGAGACGCTCGATCCGACCGACCGCGTCGCTCGTGGGGACCTCCACAATGGCGTCCCAATCTCGGAGTACCTCGAGCAGTGCGACCTCAACGGGGCGGAGCCGCTCATCCCGACGCTTCGTGCTCGCCGCGCGACTCACGAAGTGGATGGCACCGGGATTCCGCGGGATTCGTCCCGGGACTGCAATGGTCTCGCGCCGGGGCACTTGCGTCGACAGACCGAGCGCAAGCGCCGCGCTCCAACCGGCAGGGCCGGTGCCTGGGCCGCCAATGATCTCGTTGGCGAACCGATCAGGCGGAGGGGGAGCCATGCCGAGTCGGGTTGGCGCTCCACGCCAGTAGAGCCCCCGCCGAACGTGCCGGAGCTCTCCGGTCTTCGCGAGCCGAGAGAGCGCTTTTGCGACCGCATCCGGCGATGCGTCGAAGTCCTCTGGACGCCAGAAGCGATCGCGCGAGGGGAGGACCTGCTTACGGATTGCCAGAGCGATGCTTGTTCGGCTCATGCCTGACAGGGTACCAGTGTTGTCAGCAAACGGCTACGCGAAGCTGACATAGCCGCTTACTCGGCAGACGCGTCTGGCACTTGTGTGCCATGAGCCCCGAATCCCTCTGGTCCCGGACTGCTTCCGCTCCAGCAGTGAATCCATTGCTGTCGGCAGATCACTCCTTCCAAGAGGGAGTCAGGGCGTCCGGCCTCACCCCGCCTCTCCTCCGAACTCACCGTGCAGCACGCACAGTGGGGAATCGGGACCCCGCGTTCCTCCGACACCAGCGATCCTCACCGGGCTTTCCGGGCCCCACTTCGCTGAGGGTCACGTTGAGTGGTGGCGCTCCAACCAAGCGGCACAGGGCTCGCCTGTCGTCCGCTGCGGGGGACCTACTTCGAGGATGTCCATGGCGTCACTCCTCTCATTCAGTCGAGATAGAGGACGCTGCAATCCAGCGACGAGGTATGTCTCGATGCTAGATCGAGGGGCCGACAGTCGGAACAGATTCTTCGAGCAGTTCTGACCTCGGCAGATCGGTCTCGTGACGCCGGGCTTTCATCGCTGCCAACTCGAGCGTCAGGTCCGGTCGACCATGCTGACGAAGGATCGGCGGACCGCGTCGGAGTCGATGCTCGGCCCGTGTGACTTGGGGTAGGTCTGTGACGTCTGGAGGTGCTGGGCAGCGAAGCGCCGTGCCTTCTCGGCGTCACCGTCCTCGATGAGGCGGATCAGTTGCTCGTGGTCCGCTAGAGCGGTCAGTCGTTCCTCGACCGGGATGGTGATGTCCTGGACGACACGGTGGGCCCATTCCGATTCGTGGGTCGACCAGAGGGACTCGAGAGCGCCAGCCAGGATGGAGAGCGACTCGTTGCCGCATAGCTCGACGATTGCCTCGTGGAAACGACGGCTCAGTGCAGTGACGGCGACGAGGTCGTCAACGACGTCGTGCGCTTGCTGCTGGAGGTCGTGTAGGACCGGAGTGATGACCTTCAATCGGTCGGTGCGTTCGGCGCACGCGGCGACACACGCCGGCTCGACCTCACGGAGCGCTGCTCCGACGTCGCCGATGTCCACCTGTCTGGACGCGAGAACGAGTCCGAGGGTGTAAGCGACGTTGGCCGCGGCAGGGCGGTGCACAACGGCGCCGCCGATACTGCCACGGCGCACCGTCACGAGTCCCTCGGCCTCCAGCACCCGCATCGCTTCGCGCAGTGTCGGCTTGCTGACGGGGTACTCGGCGCGGAGCATTTCCTCCACGGGTAGTTCCGACCCGTCAGCGAGATCGCCCAGCAGTATCCGTCCCCGCAGGTCGTCGGCCACCTGTTCGGCCAGACGCTGGAAACGCACCGGGGGTCGCGCCGTGGTGCCGTCGGCAGTTGCATTGTTGCTCACGCCAAGCCTCCTCTACCGATCGGAGTGTACGGCGTCAGTCACCCTTGACTCATAACCTTCCAATGTTCTAAAACATTTGATGACCCCGTGCAGGGGGAATCGGTGCAGGGGGAATGATGGACACCACGGAGTTCCGATCGATCGTTGACGCGCAGACATCTTCGACGTACAGGGACGCTGGATGGTGGTCCGACGCAACGATCGATCAAGTCGTCGCATCTCACGCTGACGACCGGCCCACAGCAGTCGCATATTCGTCTGAGACTGGCGAATGGTCTTGGCGCCAGCTGCAGGATCGAGTCACGCAGCTTGCCCACGGCCTCGTCGCCGTCGGCCTCCGACCGGGCGACCGGGTTGCGGTGTGGATGCCAGACTGCCCCGAGCTGCATGCAGCGTTCTTGGCCGCAGAACGCGCTGGGTGCACCATCGTGGGTCTCGGCGCCCGCGCCGGCCGTCGGGAGCTGGTGCATCTGCTCGAGCGAACCCGAGCGTCGGTGCTGGTCACCCGAGGAGTCGCTTGGAGCGACGACGCTAGCGCCGTCCTCGGCGCGGTCGGGTCCGATGTCGCGGTCCGTCACCTGGTGGTCGATCTCGACGACGAGGAGGTTCTCCGTCTCGATGGTGAACCGGTCGAGGCCGGGGGCTCGCAGAGACGCGACCAGCAGGGCTGGGACGAGCTCCGTATCGGTGCCGACGATCTCTATCTCATCAACTCCACGTCTGGCACCACCGGCATGCCGAAATGTGTCGTGCACACGCAGAACAGGTGGCACTACTTCCATCAGCAGGCGACAGCCAACGGCGACCTCACCGGTGACGACATCTTTCTGGCCGCAGTACCGGCGCCGTTCGGGTTCGGTCTGTGGACATCTCACGTCACCCCGTTACTCCTCGGAGCGACCACTGTTCTTCTCGAGCGGTTCAATCCCGACGACGCCTTCGCCTCGATCGAGCGTGACGGCGTCACCGTTCTGTGCTGCGTGAGCACCCAGTTCCTCATGATGCTGGCTTCCCCCCGGCTCACGCAGCACGACCTCTCCTCGCTCCGGGTCATGTTCACCGGCGGCGAGGCCGTGCCATTCGTGCAGGCCCGCGAGTTCGAAGAACGCACAGGCGTCACGATCCTGCAGTTCTACGGGTCGAACGAGACCGGCCTGCTGAGCGGAACGACCCTGTCCGACACACCGGAGCAACGGCTGCGGACCGCAGGTCGAGTCGTACCGGAGATGCAGGTGCGACTCTTCGACGGCGCTGAGGATGTAACCGAGACGGGACGTGGCCAGCCGGCTTGCAAGGGCCCTGCCACGAGCGTCGGCTACCTGGACGATCCCGTCGCCAACGACCAGTTGTTCACCGCCGACGGCTGGATGCTCATGGGCGACATCTGCGAAATCGACGACGCCGGATACCTGACCGTGGTCGGGCGAACATCGGACTTCATCATCCGTGGCGGCAAGAACGTCAGCGCCCCACAGGTCGAGGCAGACGTGATCACGCACCCGTCGATCGCACACGCGGCGGCGGTCGCTATGCCCGACGCCGTCTTCGGCGAACGGGTGTGCGTGTTCGTCGAACTGGTCGACGGCGAGACAGCGCCGACCCTCGACGATCTCACCGAGCACCTTGCAGCGCTGGGTGTGTCCAAGGAGCTCTATCCAGAGCGTCTGATCGTTCTCGACGAGCTTCCCCGCTCCTCCGGCGCAAAGGTCGCCAAGGGGGAGCTCCGCGAAGTGATCCGCAGACAACTCCAGCACGAGTCAACCGAAGATTACGAAGGAGCACGATGATCGACGATGCTCGGGCAACGCCCGATGCGCCAGACGAGCTGGCCGAGAGCCCTCGACGTGGTGGTACCGCTGTCTGGGCACCGTCAGTGACCCCACCGATCGGCGTTGACCTCACCGACGAACAGGCGCTCGCTTGTACCTTCCGACTGCTGTGCGGAGCGGGGTTCTCGGAGAACCTTGCGGGCCACATCACCTGGCAGCGCGACGGTCAGACCAACATGCTCATCAACCCGTGGGGTCTGTGGTGGGAGGAGATCGCTGCCTCGGACATCTGCGAGGTCGACGAGGATGCGCAGGTCCAGGCCGGCCGTTGGGACGTCACGCCCGCAGTACACATCCACACAGAACTCCATCGCGTTCGCAGCGATGCGCGGGTCGTCATCCACAACCACCCGTACTACGCGAGTGTGCTCGCTGCGCTCGGAGTGCTGCCGCAGCTGCTGCACCAGACCGGATCCCTCTTCCTCGATGACATCTGTTGGGTCGAGGAGTACGTGGGCGAGATCGACTCGCCCGTTCTCGCCTCGGAGCTCGCCGCCCAGATCGGGTCCTCCAATGTGGCGATTCTGCGCAACCACGGCGTCATCGTCACAGGGGAGAACTTGCAGCAGGCGACATATCGTGCCGCCTCGATCGACCGGGTCTGTCGAATGACCTACGACGCCCTCGTCACCGGGCGGGAGCCACTACAGATGACCAACGCTGCAATGGTCGGTGTACGTGAATCGCTGATCGAGCGCGCGGCCGACGTGTACTGGGCAGGAGCGGTGCGCTCCGTGTTGAAGACCCAGCCTGACGTGCTGCGCTGACGCAGCACCGATCTGACAATTCCCGCCAACGAGAAGAGGTTCCCAGTGAAGTCGCTTGACGAAATGTCCGCAGACCTGTCGTTCACTACTGCTAAGACCGGCGAGGGTCGCCAGGTCACGTTTCTGCCGGAACCCGAACGCGCCGAGCGTCGCTACACGGTGATCTCGGTGGACGACCACATCGTGGAGCCCCCGCACACGTTCGAGGGGCGGATGCCGGCGAAGTTCGTGGATCGTGCGCCGCGTATCGTCGAGCGCGGCGCCGGTGGTCCGGAGGTCTGGGTCTACGACGGGAACGAACTCCCCAACGTCGGCTTCAACGCGGTGGTCGGCCGGCCCGTGTCGGAGTACGGATTCGAACCGGCGCGCTTCGACGAGATGCGGCGGGGTGCGTGGGACATCGACGCCAGGGTCGCGGACATGGATCTGAACGGGATCTACGCCTCGCTCAACTTCCCGTCCTTCCTGCCTGGATTCGCCGGCCAGCGACTGCAACAGGTCACCAGCGACCCCGAGTTGGCGATGGCGACGGTACGCGCCTGGAACGACTGGCACAGCGAGGAGTGGGCGGGCACGTACCCCGGCCGCATCATCCCGTGTCAGATCCCTTGGCTGCTCGATCCCGTGGTCGGAGCCGAGATGATCTACGAGAACGCCGAACGTGGCTTCCATGCGGTCACCTTCAGCGAGAACCCAGCCAACCTCGGGCTGCCGACGATGCACTCCGGCTACTGGGATCCGTTCATGCGGGCGTGCGCCGAGACCGGGACGGTGGTGAACCTACACATCGGTTCGTCGGGTTCCGCGCCGACGACGACCGATGACGCACCGCCTGACGTCGCAGGGGTGCTCTTCTTCGCCTACGCGATCTATGCAGCGGTCGACTGGATCTACTCGGGGTTGCCCGTACGGTTCCCTGATCTGAAGATCTGCATGTCCGAAGGTGGCATCGGTTGGGTGGCGGGTCTGCTGGACCGCTTGGATCACATGCTCAGCTATCACGAGATGTACGGGACATGGGCCGCGCTCGGAGCGGAGCTGACGCCCGCAGAAGTGCTGCGCCGCAACTTCTGGTTCTGTGCGGTCGAGGACCAGTCCTCGTTCGTGCAACGCGAACGCATCGGTATCGAGAACATCATGGTGGAGTCGGACTATCCGCACTGCGACTCCACGTGGCCGCACAGCCAGCAGACGATCCACGAGGAGATCGGCGACCTCCCCGCCGACGACATCCGGCGGATCACGTGGCAGAACGCATCGGAGCTTTACCAGCACCCCGTGCCCGAAGCCGTGCAACTCGACCCGAATGCCTACTAGGTGCAGAACCTGCCGGTGCTCACGGGGCGACCGTTGCACACGCTGCAGTTTCGCCTGGCCTTCGGTGAGTGCGACCCGGCCGGGATCATCTACTACGCAACCTACCTGGAATGGGCTGAACGAGCGCACGGCGAGTGGTGGTACATGCAGGGTCGGCCCATCGGCGAGCTCGACGTGGGACCTAGATTCGTGGTGCGCCGCGTGGCGTGCGATTACCTCAGCGCTCCACGGCCCTATGACCTCATCTCGTGTGCGATGTTCCTGCAGGCCATCGGCCGAACGTCCTTCGGGCTGTCGTTCAGCTTCAGCTCGACTGACTCAGACACGGTCGTGGCGAACCTGGTTCTCACCGCCGTGTTCGTCGACGCCGCCATGTCGCCATGTTCAGTTCCTGACGATGCTCGCACTCTGCTGACCACTGGAGTTCACGGCGCGCCGTGAGCTCGTCCGATCAGCGCGTTCTTGGGTGTACGCGCATCGAGCGACGCAAAACGCCTCTTCTCTCATCTGCTCGCACAGCGGGATCCTTGACAGCCAATCCAAGTGTATATAACATTTAAAACTTCTAGTATCTGTTGACTGCTAGCAAAAAATCAGGGGGGGTTCGTGAATTCGAGCACTGATCAGCGAATCGCGCGGCTTGAGGCCCGATTCGAGGTAGGCGATCTGATGGCCGAGTACTTGTACTTGGTCGATCGCGAGCCACGGCGAGAATCGATGGAGGCCCTCTTTACAGAGGATGCAATCTGGGAGCCCAAGGGGAACCACTCAGAGCTGGAGCCGGTCCACGGGCGTTCCGCCATCGGTGAAATGCTGTCAGGACTGCCTGAGTCCTTCAGCTTCACGGTTCACTACGTCACCAATCCCAAGATCCGTATCTCCGACGACCTCCAGACAGCGGACGGACGGTGGCACGCCCTCGAGTTCATCTCAACGCGAGAGCCAGTCAACGACCTGGTTGAGGTCGCGTGGTACGAGAGCTCGTTCGAGTTCCACGATGGACGATGGCTCATCAGCCACGTCAAGTACACCGACACTCTCGTCTTTCCCTATGCCGAGGGCTGGACGAACACTCGGTTCGTGTCGCTCTTCACTGGAGATCGAATACCGCGATGAGAACCCCCACGGAAGACCATCACAGCACGAATCGTGACCATCACTCAGACCAACGTAGGAGAACACACATGAAGAGGCATTTGACCATTTGGATGGCGGCAGCACTGACTGTCGTGTTGGTAGCCGCCGGCTGCTCTTCCGACAGCAGCGATGGCGGATCTGAGGGCGCCGGGTCAGACGCACCGAGCACGGCACTGGTCGCAGAAGCAGACGAAATCGTCTCTGCCGCGACCGAGCGGCCGACTGCCATGAATATTGACACCAAAATCCAGGGCTCCATTCCGCAGGATGGAACCCTCTACTTCGTCGAATGTGGTGCCCCAGCCTGTGCCGAGCTCGGCGACAAGGTCGACGAAGTGGCAAAGAGCGTTGGTTGGGAATCTGTTCGAATTCAAGCCGGACTCACGCCCGAGACCATCAAGGACGCTTGGCAGCAGGTGGTCAATTCGAATCCCCAGAGCCCAGCCGGCGTCATCGCCTCCGGATTCCCGAAAGAGATCTTCGCATCGGAGCTCGCAACTCTGGAAGCCGAAGGAATCCCTGTTGTCAACATTTCGGTGAACGACGACGTTGGAGACGGGCTGACTGCTGTACTCGGTCATGGGGACGACAGAAACACAGAGGTTGGTCGCGTTCAGGCCGCCTGGGTCGTCGCCGACAGCGAGGGCACGGCGAACACAGTGTTCGTTCGGGTGGCAGGCTTCCCCACGCAGGTCCCGCAATCTGAGGCATTCGAGACCGAATATGCTCGCCTCTGCCCAGATTGCGAGCAGGACCTGCTCGAAGTTGCGACCGAGAGCATGGGCACGACCCTTCCCCAGGACATCGCCGCATACCTTCAGTCCAATCCCGATGTCGACTATGTAGTTCTATCGTACGGTGACATGGCAATTGGCGTGCCGTCCGCGTTGAAGGACACAGGAGCCGCCGACCGGGTCCGTGCCATCACCGACACGCCGAACCCGACAGTGGCGCAGTACATCGCCGACGACAACGTTGTCGTGGCAGCCACCGCCTATCCGGGGCCCGAAATGGTGTTCTCTGCGGCCGACATCATCTTCCGCTCGAATCTCGATGAAGAGATCGAGACCACTGTTGACGCTCAGCTGCCCCTCTGGCTGATGACCTCTGAAACCATCCCTTCGACGACAGAGTCCTTCCCGATCGTCGAAAGCTACCGCGAGGACTTTGAGGCTCTTTGGAATCTCTAGTTCTCGGTACGAAGGCGCAGGAGATCTCAGTGATGCCCGGGTCGAGATCGATGCTCGATGTGTTCCGACTGTCGACGAAAGAGGAGGTGACGAGTTGAGTCAGGACGAATATCCAGCCCTTGGTGTCTCGGGTCAGCGACATCCTTTCGAGACCATGCCGAACAGATCTCCGAGAGATGCGGAAGCGTGGCTGGATGAAGCTGCACTGGCCGCACCAGAGTTCCTGCACGGCAATATCGAGCCGCAGACGATCAGCGCTGTTCCGCCCCTGTCCGACCTGACTGCAGTTGAAATGATTCAACTGTTTAGGGCTCGCGAAGTGTCACCGGTCGAGGTGGTGGAAGCCCTCATCCGCCACGTAGAGACTTCCGAAGGGCGAATCTCCGCCATCATTTCGCTGGAAGTTGACTCTGCCATATCGAGCGCAAAGGAGTCAGAGAAGCGATACCTAACAGGCACTGAACGGCCACTCGAGGGCGTGCCCTACGGTCTCAAAGACAACATCGCAGTGGCAGGGCTGCCCACAAGCGCCTCGTCTGTCATCTATGCGGACAACATCGCCGCTCGAGATTCGTCCGTGCAGGCGCGTCTCGCCGGGGCGGGAGCAGTGTTTCTCGCGAAACACAACCTCTACCCATTTGCCATAGGCGATGAAGGAGACGAGACGTTCGGCCCGACCCTGAATCCGTGGGACCTGGCACGTACCCCGGGTGGCTCATCTGCTGGCACAGCCGCCAGCGTCGCCGCCCGACAGATGCCGTTCGGTCTGGGAACAGACACCGGAGGCTCTATTCGCCTCCCGTCTGCCTGGTGCGGGATCACCGGCCTCAAGCCGACAAACGGGCGAGTACCCCGAACGGGCATCCTGCCGCTGTCCTGGACCTTGGACACGGTTGGACCCATGGCTCGATGTGCGAATGACATCGGATTGGTCCTCGACGTGATCGCCGGTCCAGATGGGGAAGATAGGGACTGTCGAGACGCGCCTAGGCCGAACCACCTGGCGTCTACATCTGCGGGCGTTCGCGGGTTGCGACTCGGGATTCCGTCTGGCTGGTTGACAGAGCAACTTCATCCCGAGGTAGACGTCGCATTCCGGTGCGCATGCGAATGTCTTGAGTCACAAGGTGTTGAGCTGGTGACTGTTCGTCTTCCCAATGCTCCCCTGAGCATGGAGATTGGCTGGGACATCATTCTGGCTGAACTCGGCTCGATCCACGAGGCGAATACTGCAGTCCTGGAGAGCTACGACGCTGTCTTTCGTCAGTACGTCATTGATGCCAAGAGCCTTCCTGTAGTGACCTATCTCGAGGCGCTCAGGTCAAGGGTTGCCGTGCAGGATGACTTTCGACGGGCATTCAGCGAGGTGGACGCAGTAGCGGTTCCGGGGCACATAAGCGTTGCCCCTCGGCTCGGCGAGATGCTACTGATGACGGCCGACGGGGAAGTACCGTGGCTGGAGGTCGCGGCCCGTCACACGTTCCCATTCAATATCGCAGGGCTGCCGTCTATCGCGCTGCCAACAGGGCTGACTGAGAACGGTCTTCCGATGAGTATGCAGATAGCCGCTGCTCCTTATCGTGAGGACATCTGTCTAGCGCTTGCAGGCGAATTTCAGCGAGTGACGTCCTTCCACCAACTTGCTCCTCCTCTCGTGTCTGACGCAGGGAAGTAGTGTGGGCACGACACTGCTCACCGCTCGAGCTGTCTCCAAATCGTTTGGCAATATTCGGGTGCTCGATCACGCGCAGTTCGACCTGCGAGCCGGAGAAGTGCATGCCCTGCTCGGCCACAACGGGAGCGGCAAGAGTACCTTTATCAAGGTCTTGGCGGGCGTACACAAGCCGGAGTCCGGAGCAAGGATCGAGGTGGGCGCCACCCCGCTCCCCGCTGGATCGCCTCGCGAGGCCCAGAAGCGCGGCATGCGATTCGTCCACCAACGGCCTGCCCTGATCGGAGAGATGGACGCTGCTGACAACTTTGCGCTCGGTCGGGGCTACGCCAAGCGCTGGGGCTGCTTCATTGATTGGCGGGCGCAGGAGCGAGAGACATGCGCAGCGCTGGAACGATCAGGGGGCGACGGCACGAGTCGCCGCGGGACTGAACTGCGAGATCAGGCACCGATCGATCGGTCTCGTTTGGCCATATCTAGGGCCCTGGCCGAGATCCCCGAAGGTGGCATCCTCATCCTGGATGAGCCAACGGCGTCGCTCAGCCCTGGTGAAGTGGGCGATCTATTCCAGTCCGTTCGTCGAGCGACCGACAGTGGCGTCGGTGTCATCTACATCACGCATCGGCTCCGGGAGGTATACGACCTTGCAGATCGCATCACCCTTTTGCGCGAGGGGAGGACGATCGGCACCTACGACAAGGATGAAATTGATGTGGAGTCGCTCGTCGAGGCGCTGGTCGGCGTGGACGTCAGCGATACAGCATCGCCGACGATGCGGTCCTCACTGACTCCGTCGAGCAGTGGTCACTCCGTCGCGTCGACGACTGAGGAGGCCTGTGCCCTGTCCGTGCGAGACCTCACCTCCGAAGTGCTGTCGAACGTGACCTTCCAGCTCGCCCCTGGTGAGATCCTGGCTGTTTGTGGTGTGGACGGCTCTGGTCGCGAGACATTCGCGACGGCGATCACAGGCGCCGGCGTCGTAGACAGCCTGACTCTTGCCACAAAGAGAGGCGAGGCGAGTTTGCCAAGCCTGAGAGCTGCGCGCGATCTGGGTGTCGGCTTAGCGCAGGAGAGCCGAGCTGCTGGTGCGCTCGTCAACGAATTTAGCGTCAGTGAGAATTTGTCCCTGCCCTATATGGAGCAGTTCCGCAGTCGAGGCATTCTGAACCGCAGCCGCCAGGAGCGGCATGCGAAGGAGTGGATCGACCGGCTCAACATTCTGCCCGACGATCCTCAGGCGATCCTGTCGACGATGAGCGGCGGCAATAGGCAGAAGGTTGTCATCGCTCGAGCGCTCGCCGGTCAGCCGGACGTACTCGTTCTGGACGAGCCGACGGCGGGTGTTGACGTCGGGGCATCCGGAATCCTTCACAGCCTCTTTCGGCAGTTGGCCGGCGGCCGACTGGCCGTATTGCTGGTGTCCTCGGACCTCGATGAAGTACTCGCGTTGGCGGACCGTACGCTCGTTCTCGACCGCGGTGCGATCGTCGCCGAGATGTCCGGGACAGACCTGTCAGAAGAGTCGCTTTTACGGGCCATGAGCTGATCATTCTGATATCCGAGGATCTACAATGACTTTAGACAACAGAGGCCCCACCATCCGCCTACGCGGTATCGCTCAATCGTTCAGCCCCCGACGCGTCAGCGCCCTCTACGTGCTTGTGGGTGTCGTCGTATTGTTCAGTCTCTGGGCACCCGCGCGCTTTCCCACTCGCCAGACGTTCCTCTTGATCGTGAACGGCAACGCGGTGGCCGGTTTGGTCGCTATGGCGCTCGTGGTTCCACTGGCTGCGGGTCTCTTCGATGTGTCGGTGGGCTATGCGGTAGGGCTTTCAGGAGTTTTGGTGGCGCAGCTGTTGGCGAAGTATGGCGTAGAGGTTGCTCCAGCAGTATTCGCCACGTTGATCTGCGCGGTCCTTATGGGTCTGTTCAACGCCATTGTGGTGGTTCGACTGAAGATCAACTCGCTGATCGGTACGTTGGCAACTGGAGCGGTATTCATGTCGATTACGATCGCCGTATCCGGTCAGCGCTCAATCACGGACAACGTCGGATCGCTAGCGGCGGTGTTCGATGTGCGTTTCGGTGGGCTCTCACTGTCACTACTCGTCTTGATCGGACTGTGCGTCGCGCTGTTCATCGTCTTTCAGTACACGCCGACGGGACGATATTGGTACGCAGTCGGATTCGATCAGGATGCGGCGCGGCTGGCGGGACTGCCCGTTGACCTGCTGAGGGTGTGTGCGTTGGTGCTCTCAGCTTCGATAGGTGCTCTTGCTGGCATATTTCTGACTGCTCGAATCGGTGCGGGCTCGCCAAGCGTCGGTCCGGACTATTTGCTCCCTGCCTTTGCCGCAGTATTCGTCGGTGCCACGCAGGTGACGCCAGGTAGATTCAATCCATTTGGCACGCTATTGGCAGTCGCGCTGCTCGGAACTGCCACCACAGGGCTTGCCATCGTCGGGGCGCCGATCTGGGCTCCGAATTTGATGTCTGGACTGATACTGATTGCCGCTGTGGCGACGAACAGCACGCAAGGCAGCGGCTCCCGAAAGGGATCGCGACGCCGACGTCGGGACAATGCGCCAGACCATCTCGATCCCGCGAATCAACTGCACGGCGAGCCTGACGCTCTAGCTGTCCGAGTATTAGCGGACAACTCGGATGCATCCCCACAATGAAGAGGTAGAAGCCAACCTATCTCTCGTACCACGCCAACAGATGACTACTACGGAGAGTATCCAATGAGCCAAACTGATTTGCCCGAAACGTCGTACAACCCATTCGATCCCGAAACTCTCAAGGAGCCGTTCTCGCGTCAGGCCGCGCTCCGAGCCGGATGTCCGGTCCACTTTCATCCAGACTTCGAGCCGAACGGCTTCTTCACCTTTTTCCGATTCGAGGAAGTTGATTCGTTATTCCGAGAGGTGGATCGCTGGTCCGCTGACTGGGGCCAGGGGCCCATCTACGTCAAGGAAGGTGGACTCAAGTCTGACCCGCCGACACATACCATCTATCGACGGCTCATCACTGGCGCCTTCACCGGAAAGCGTACGGCAGCAATGGAGCCTGCTATAGCCGCAGTTGCCAACGAATTGATCGACGGGTTCATCGATCAAGATGTTGCGGATCTGATGTCCGACTTTGCTTCCCTACTCCCCACCATCATCGTCGCCCGTATGATCGGCGTTCCCATGGGGGATATTGCTGCGTTCAAGACGTGGTCAGATGATTTCATGGCAAGTCAGAACTCGTCGGATCCAGAGGTGCAGGCGAGCGCAAGGGCGCGTATCGATGACTATTTCCGGGTGCAGCTGACTCAGCGACGCGCCGAGATTGCTGCGTCGGCCGGCGATGACGCAACGCTGCCGGACGATATCCTGACATCTCTTCTTCTTGCTGAACACGAAGGCCGGCGTTTCGCTGATGACGAGCTGCTGCCGCTGCTCTTGCTGCTCCTGGTTGGTGGAAATGAGACCACGGCCTCGCTGATTGGCAGTCTCGTGCTGAGGCTGCTCGACCTCGGCCTGTGGGAGGAGGTTGCTGCCGACAGCTCAAAGTGGGATGTTGCGATCGAGGAGACCCTGCGATTCGATCCGCCAGTTCTCGGACTGTTCCGCACGGCCAAAGGTGATCAAACCGTGGAGGGCGTTCAGATTCCGGATGAGGCCAAGGTCATGGGCCTGTATTCGTCGGCGAATCGTGATGATGCAGTATGGGATGATCCCGATACCTTCCGACTGGATCGTGACCTGACCAAGCTGCGGAGCCAGAACATGGCATTCGGGCGCGGAATCTGGTTGTGTCCCGCCGCAGCTCTGGCTCGGCTCGAGGCTCGCGTGTCGTTGCAGCTCCTCGCCGAGCGCCTCCCTGGTCTGAGCCTCGCTGGCGAGCCGGGCCGAGTGGAGAGTTTCATGATGTGGGGACCGACCTCAGTTCCGGTGAAGTGGGAGAAGACACGCTCCTGAACTGGCTTCCGAGACCGCGCGGTTGTGCTTCACTCACGCGGCCGCAGTGAGGGGTGTGAACATTCTGTGTTGTTGATACGAGGTCGGATCTGCACGATGGAGAAGTAGCCATCCTGCGGAGCCGACCTCGACGGATCGCGTAGGTGGAGCGGCTCGGGGTGGTGTGGCTTGCTCAGCGACGTTGTTGGAGTCGGTACAGCAGTCCCCGAAGGAAGCGCGGGCTCGGTCAGGCGAAGCAGCGCGCTACATCGAGCAGGACACTCGCCTTCGACATAGCAAAGACCTGACCAATCGGAGAGCCCAGGCGACGCCGTCGCGGCGGTCTCGAGCAAGCGGTTCAGAGCGAGGCGCTCGTGCTGACTCCACGTAGCGCCCTCCGCGGCACGGTCACGCCAGGAGTCGAAGATCGACAGCACGGTCGAACTCTGGGCTTGCAACTCCTCGGCAGTGAGCCACACCAGCTCGACCTTGTCGCCCCAGGCTCGCTCGAAGCGATTGACGCCACCACGGATGCTCCGGTAGGGAAGCTCATCCCCTGTCTGTCAGGGCGTGCTCACTCTGTCCTGGGACAGGCGGCGGTAACCTGGGGTCATGTCGAAGCTGAAGGATTCGTACGAGCGAGGAGAGTTGTCTGACCTGCTCGTCGGAGCGGAGCCTCCGACCGCCGAGGACGTCTCCGTCACCGAGGACGGCCGACTGCTGGACTCTGCCGAGGTGGTCATTGAGTTCTTCGACGAGATGCGGGCAGCGAGGTCGCAACGCCCCGACGTTGCCTGACGAATCGGAGCATCCGACGCTCGATGTCGATCGAGTACTCGAGACTCTCGCTCGCCACAACGTCGAGTATCTGCTGATCGGTGGGGTTGCCGGCCGGCTGTACGGCGCAGAACGGGCCACCTACGACGTCGACGTTCTTGCGCATCTGCGAGACGCTGGCGGTCGCCGACTGGGCTACGAGGACCTCGTTGGCAGAGCACGAGCGACGAGAGTTGGTGCAGTGACTGTCCGTCTGGCCGGACTCGCCGACATCATCGAATCGAAGCGCGCTGCCGACCGCGAGAAGGACCGTGCAGCCGTGCCCGAGCTAGAGGCGCTCCTCGATCGTGAGGAGCTGTAGCTTCCGTCGTGCCGTCGCTGCGTCGACCTCAGATCACCAGCCGCCAGTGGCTGGTATGGGACTGTGCGGGTCCCCCTCCGACACCACCGATCCTCACCGGGCTTTCCGAGCCCCGCTTCGCTGAGGGTCACGTTGAATGATGGTGTCGGCGGCCCGGCTACCTCGAACCGCACCACGCCACGCCACGGGACGATCAACCCCTACCGGCACCACCGTTTGTCTCGAAACCGCTGGAGCTAGCCGGCCGAGGGCGGGTAGGCGGCCGGGAGGAGGTCGAGGAGCTTGCCCAGGACGGGGGTGAACCGTCCTTCACCCCAGGGCTGGTCCGGCTCGTTCGACATGGTCTGGCTCAGCACGCCGGCAAGCATCGTGGAGACCATGGAGAGGGCCTCGTCGGAATCGGCACCCGGGCCGAGCTGCCGGGCGGCGACGGCGTCGGCCATGGCGGCGCGGAAGAGCTCGACCATCTCCTGGCTCGGCTCGAAGGCCTCGGTGGACGGCTCGAAGTTGGGCACCGGCCGCCAGAAGCTCAGCTGGGCCAGCGCCTTGTTGTCGACCGACCACCTTGCGCTCGCATCGAGGCCGCTCCTGAGTGCGTCGAGCCCGGGGGAGGCCTCCGCCATCGCGCTGCGCACGACGTCGCGGTTGTCGATCTGGCCGCGCATGAAGAGCGCGTCGTAGACGGCGATCAAGGAGGGGAAATACTTGTAGAGCGAGGGTGGCTGGACGCCGAGGCGCCGGGCGACCTCGCTGAGGCTCAACCCGTTGACTCCCTCTTCGGTCATGACGTCGACGGCGATGTCGAGGATCTCCTCGATGGTCTCCTGGCGTCGCCGCGCCCGGCGGTCAGGTCGCTCGGGCGCGGCCGCCTCGTTGGAGTGGGGCTGCGCGGCCATGAATCTGAACACTAGCATATGTTCGTCTTGACAGGCGTGGCTAAGAGCCATAGCGTGAGCGATATGCCACCGAGATGCTCACCGAAGAAGATGGCCGCACACCGAGCGTCCGAGCAATGACCACTCCCCACATCAGGACGAACGCGAGAGGCGGCGCCATGGACCAGGTCATCCGGGACGTGAGCACCATCTCGCGCATCGGCCACGGCGAGGCGATGCAGATCACGTCGGTCGAGAACCGAAAGTTCGCCGAGCAGCTGCGCAGCCTCGATCCGCAGGGCTGGACCACTCCGACTGATTGCACGCTCTGGGACGTGCGCGCGATGGCGGCGCACGTCGTCGGCGCCGCAGCCGCGCAGGTCTCGCCGCGTGAGTTCATCCGACAGGTCCGGGCCGGACGTCCCGTCGTCGCGGAGATCGGCGGGACGCACTGGTGGGACGGGATGAACGAGGTGCAGGTCCGCGAGCGCGCCGGACTGAGCACCGATGAGCTCATCGAGGAGTGGGAGGCCATCTCCGAACGTGCACTCGCCTCACGGCGCAAGCTGCCCCGGCCGATCGCACGCCTCCCGTTGCTGAAGCTGCCGGATCCCGTCGGGCGCAAACCCCTGTCCTACCTGTTCGACATCGGTTTCACGCGCGACGTCTGGGCGCACCGCATCGACATCGCCCACGCCAGCGGTCGGGCGCTCGACCTCGACGGCGATCACGACGCACGGATCGTCGCGGACATCGTCGCCGAGTGGTCCGGCTACCACGGCGAACCGTTCAGGCTGGAGCTGACCGGCCCCGCGGGCGGTGAGTTCCGCAGCGGCACCGGCGGCGAACAGATCCAGATCGACGCGATCGAGTTCGTCCGGATCCTGGCCGAACGTGTCGATGGCGACGGGGTGCTCCGTCACAAGCTCCCCCTCTGAGCTGTCCGTGACCTGGCCCGACCCGTCCCGATCACACCCGGATGCCCGATCCCACCCGAACGACAGAGGAGTCCCAATGACGACGCGCATCGACGAGATCGCCCCGGAGACGTTCCGGCTCTCGACCTTCGTGCCCGAGGTCGGGCCCACCGGCTTCACCTTCAACCAGTTCCTCATCCGCGACGACGCTCCGCTGCTCTTCCACACCGGCCCCCGCCGGATGTTCCCCCTCGTGGCCGAGGCCATCGGATCGCTGATGCCGATCGAGCAGCTGCGATGGATCACGTTCGGCCACGTCGAGGCGGACGAGTGCGGGGCCATGAACGAGCTGCTCGCCGCAGCGCCCGGCGCCCAGGTCGCGCACGGTGGTCTCGGCTGCATGGTGTCGCTCGACGATCTCGCCGACCGCCCGCCCACACCGCTCGAGGACGGGCAGGTCATCGACCTCGGCACGCACCGGGTTCGCCACATCGACACCCCGCACGTGCCCCACGGGTGGGAGGCGCGGGTGCTGTTCGACGAGACGACCGGGACGCTGCTGTGCGGTGATCTGTTGGCCCAGCTCGGCGACGGACCCGCGGTCACCGAAGACGACATCCTCGGCGCCGCAGCCCAGGCCGAGGACGTGTTCGGCGCGACCTGCCTGACGCCACGCACCGGCGCGACGATCCGTGAGCTCGCCGAGCTCGAACCGGCGACCCTCGCCATCATGCACGGCTCGTCGTTCCGTGGTGACGCCCCCGCCGTCCTTCGGGCGCTCGCCGACGACTACGACACCCGGTTGGCCGCGGCGAGCTGACGCGCGAACCCGGCGTGGCGCGAAACCTTATGAGCGGCTCGGCGCCGGGGGAGCAGTGCTCTTCGACGTGGATGAGGGACACGACGACCGGGCCGTCGAGGGCGTAGCGGAGCGCCCGGTCGAGCTCGGCTCGTTTGATCTCGTCCAGCCGGCCGATGGGACGGTGGTCGAGGTCGGCGTGGGGCACGGTGATGGCGATGTCGCAGCTGATCGCGCAGGGTTCGGGCCGGCGAGTCCGGTCGAGTCGGGCGACCCGACCGAAGTCCCCGGCCCGGCACAGGTCTTGCCGATCATGGCCGAAGCCGTCACGCGTCCAGATGGCCCTTCAACACGGCGCGTGGGCAATCGGAACCGCGCGTTCCTCCGACACCAATCGCGAGTACACCGGCGCCGCCGCCGACTCTGCACCCACCGTGAGCCAGCCACGCATATGACTGGCGGTCGCCGCCGCATCGAGCCCGCTCGACTGGGCCCGGAAGTTCGAAGCAGTTCTCGTCGCGTACGGCGGGGTACAGGCGATGGTGTGCGGCCCGACCTGGACCTGGTTCACGGATACGGTGCACCATGGAAGGTTGGGCATCCCGGCGGGTCGCGGTCGAGTTCCGATCTGAAGGGGCTGTCCTGCGGGGGTTCCTCTACGAGGCCGTGACCGGCGAGCCGCCGTTCCCGATCGTCGTGATGGCCCACGGCACCTCGGCCACGCTGGCGATGGTCGCGGATCGCTACGCGGAGGTCTTTGCCGAAGCTGGCATCTCTGCACTCCTGTATGACCATCGGAACCTTGGCATCAGCGGCGGTGAGCCGCGCCAAGAGATCAACCCGTGGGTGCAATGTCGGGGGTACCGAGACGCGCTCACGTTTGCCGAGACCCTCGACGGTCATGACCCTGCGCGGATGGCCATCTGGGGAGACTCGTACTCGGCTGGCGGCGTGTTCGTGGTCGCGGCCTGCGACGAGCGGGTCGGCGTTGTCGTGGCGCAATGCCCCGTGTTCGGTGCCGCCCCGCCCGACGTAGTCCCGACGCCAGAAGCCTTCGAAGCGATCCGTGCGAGGCTCGAATCCGGCGATGTCGAGGGCGGCCCCGAGGACACGATCGGACCGATCCCGGTGGTGTCATCCGACCAGTCCGGTACTCCGTCGCTGCTCCAGCCGATCCAGGCGTTCCGCTGGTTCATCGACTACGGAGGGAGACACGGGAGCGGGTGGCGCAACGAGGTCACGCGGCTCATCCCCTCCACCGGTGCGCCCTACAGCCCGTACCTGTGCGCCCCCCAGGTGGCCGTGCCGTCGCTCATGATGGTCGCGCCCGCCGACGAGATGGTGCACGCCGATCCCGCGGTCAGCCGACAGGCCTTCGACTTACTCCCGGCCGAGAAGGACTGGTACGAGATCGACGGCGGACACTTCGGCCTGCTGTACCACCCGAGCGACCTGTTCGACGAGGCGAGCTCGATCCAGGCCGAGTACCTGACCAAGCACCTCGTTCAGTGACGCCAAGGCGCCCACGAAGGGTCCGCGACGGTGGCGGCGTCAGGGACGGATTGGGGTGGCGGTGAGCCACCCGAGCTCAGAGGAGATGCGGACCCCACCTCCGGGTCGTCGAGTGGGCTGATCACCTCGGTCAGCGCCGCGCAGAACGCGTCGTAGCCCACGGCGTCGATCGCCGGCACCGCGGGTCCCGCGGCCGCCATCGCACGGACGGCAAGGGCGACGTCGGGCCACTCGTTGACGACCTCGACCGTGCCGATCTCATCGATGCGAAAGCCCGTCGCCGCCAGCATGTTCTCGATCGCGCTGCTGGTGCCGCCCTGCTCCGTGGTCGCGGCTTGGTGACTCGAAGGGGAGAGCTCGATGATCTTCAGGAAGTAGGGCATGAGACCGAGGCGCGCGAAGTCCCCCCAGAACGTCATCCCGAAGCGCCCGCCATCGATGAGCGCCCGGCGCGCCTCCTCGAGTGCCCCTTCGCAGCCCTTCCAGATTCCGTTGAACGTCGTGACGACGTCGAAGCTGTGGTCGGCGAACGGGAGGGCGAACATGTCACCGACCCGGAAGTCACTGCTCGGTGTGCGGCGACGCGCGATCTCGATGAGCGCCTCGGACGCGTCGAGACCAGTGACGGTTGCACCTCGACGATGCGCGGTCTGGGCCGCGAGGCCCGAGCCGCACGCGATGTCGAGCAGCCGGGTGTCGGATCCGACCCCGACACGATCAAAGACGATCTCGTTTGCCTGCCGCGCGTAGTGCTCGAACAGATACGCCCAGTCCCGCGCCCGCGCGCCCCAGCCTCGTCCCGCCTGTTCCCAATCGATGGCGCTCACCACTCTCTTTCGTGTGCGACTGACCGCCAGCATGGACCAAACCGGCGCGGCGCGCCCATCTGCTCGCGATCCTTACCTCGGCCGCGTCCTCGAGCAGACCGCCGCCGTGTCGGTTACGGGAGCCAGCGGTGGAGAGTCGACTCCTCGGCGACACCCTTCAACTCTGCGATCCGGGTCGCATCGAAGCGGAAACCTGAGCCGAGGGCAGCGAGGCGGAGCGATTCCGAGACGAGGGTCTCGCCCGTGGCGGCCCGGCCCATGATCCGCGCCGCCACGTTGACACCGATGCCCGAGACGTCGTCGCCCCGGACGTCGACATCGCCGACGTGTGCCCCGGCCCGCATCTCCAGCCCGTGCCGACGCAGCTCGTCGCCGATCGAGCGTGCCGCCTCCAGTGCGCTGGTGGCCGACGGGAGGAGCGCGAGCACACCGTCGCCGGTGTACTTGACCACGCGTCCCCCCTGGTGAGCGACGCACTGCTGCACGACCTTGTCGTGAACGTCGAGCAGGTCGCGCCAACGGCGGTCCCCTTCGTCGACCGCGCGACGGGTGGAGTCGACGAGATCGGTGAAGAGCACCGCTGCCACCGCGCGTTCCGGTGCGAGCGCGGGAGAGTTGCCAGTGACGAACTGGACCGTCTCGACGACGAGCGCGTCGACGTCACCGGCGATCGGGAACACGTCGATGCCGTTGACCTGCACGATCTCGGAACCCGGGATGGCTGCCGCGACCGCACGAATTCCGGCCCAGGACGCGATGCAGTCGCGATTGTGCAGCACGAGCGTCGGGACGCCGATGCCCGTCGGGGTGAGCGACCCCTCGAGGCTCAGCAGATGTGCCCACATCTGTGAGGCCGCCGCCGGGCTCGCGCCGCTCCGCCCCGCCCGCGACATCCAGGCCGCGAACTCCGGGTCCTCACGCCGGCTCGGGAAAGCAAGATCCTCCACCGCGCGGGTCGGCACGGTTGGCCCGGCGAGTTCGGGCGGTTGCGTGATCAGCTCACGCATCGGCCGGGTCGACTCGGCCGGGTTGACGAGGACGAGATGGCCGAACAGATCGGGACGCCTCGCCGCCGCGCGCCGCGCGGTGCCCAAGAACTCCCACGACACAACGACCGGGCGAACGAGGCGTGCAGCCTCGATGACGGCGATGAGATCGTCTGCCCATTGCTCCTGAGTGCTGCGCGACCAGTCGGTCAGCGGATCCGACAGTCCGACACCGCGCCGGTCGAAGACCACCACTCGGCCGAGGGAGTGGAATCCGTCGACGAACCGAGCGGCGACGCGGTCCTCGGCCAGCATCTCGAACGGGAACAGCGCCCCGGACACGACCACGACGTCGACCGCACCCGGCTCACCGGACACGCGGTAGGCGATATGCGCCTCGCCGGCTCTTGCGTAGGAGATCTCGTCCATTGCGTCTCGAGTTGTCGACACCCTTGCCGCATCGCTGCCGCGATGCCTCCGACAACCTAGGCCGGGACGCGACGTCAGAGAACTGGGCGGCCGTTTCGACAGGTTGCGATCGTCGGGCCGGCGGCGAGCCTCGCGTAGAAGGCGACGGCATCCGCGGTCTGGTCCTCCCAGAGGCGGATCTGGAACCCGGCGTCGGCGAGCATCGCACGGGTTTCGTCGACCGTAGCGGACGCGCTCGATGCCGCATCCTCTGCCCATGGCACTGGAACGTGGATCGGTTGGTTAGGCCCGGCGAAGAGGTCGAAGAACGCGAGTCGGCCGGCAGGGCGGACGACCCGCCGCATCTCCGAATAGCAACCGGTCGACGGCGCCGAGGACATCGAACGTGACCGGGATGTCTTCCTTGGTGATGCGCATGGTTGTCGAACCAGCAGTCCCCCGTATAGCTCCTGATCGGTGCAGGTCGGACACGACGAGAGGACCAACGTGGAGCGGCGCGTGTCGGTGGCTCGTGGCCGAACCGATGAGCTGTGCTCGCGTGTCGCGGTCATGCGCTTCGCTTGCCGGGTTCGCCGTGATGTCCGAGCGAGACGGTGCGCCCTCAGCCGTGCACTCGACCCGAGGGCATCAGTTCGGTGGTGAGGACTGCTCGTCGGCTGTCGGATCTCGGGCCGATGCGCGCAGCGTTTGGGACCTATGACCCTTTCGGATGCCCCTCTGCATCAATGAGCATCAACCAGAGGCTTCTTCACTGAAGGTGTGACCTTGGACGCGGAGCGCAACGAATCGGGTGGGGCGGTTCCGACCGAGAGTTCCCCGCGCGACCCGGCGGGGCAGTTCGAGTCGTCGGCCGGCGATGGCATCAGCCGCCGCGGCTTCCTGCGGCTCACCGGAGCGGTGTCGTTCGCGGCCTACGCGCTTGCGGAGCCGTCGCTGACGTTCCTGCGCCCGGGGGCCGGCGTCGACAACCCACTGCTCGCGTACCCCGATCGGGATTGGGAGCAGGTGTATCGAGACGAGTACGCGTATGACGACTCGTTCACCTTCATCTGCGCACCCAACGATACGCACATGTGTCGGCTCCGGGCGTTCCGTCGCAACGGTGTGGTCATCCGGATCGAGCAGAACTACGACGGCGACCGCTACGGGGACCCCCAGGGAAACCACTCCACCGTCGCGTGGAATCCGCGGGGCTGCCCCAAGGGCTACACGCTGCACCGCCGGGTCTACGGTCCGTACCGAGCGAAGTACCCGATGATCCGCAAAGGCTGGAAGCGATGGGCCGACGCCGGGTTCCCGTCGCTCTCGGACAAGCCCACGCTGCGGACCAAGTACCGGTTCGACAGTCGCGGCGACGACCAGTTTGTTCGCGTGAGCTGGGACGAGGCGAACGACTACGTCGCGCGCGGGCTCGAAGCGATTGCGAAGACCTACAGCGGCGCCCCGGGTCGGCGCCGGCTCATCGAGAAGGACAAGTACGAGCCGGAGATGCTCGAGTACTGGGAGGAGTCGGGCGTCCGCACGATGAAGTTCGGCTGTTCGCTTCCAGTGCACGGCGTCGCCGGGAAATTTGCTCTCTTCCGATTTGCCAACATGCTCTCGCTCCTCGATGCAGAGGTCCGCAACGTCGGCCCTGACGAGGCTGTCGGCGCACGCGAGTGGTCCGAGTACACCTGGCGCGGCGACCAGGCCCCGGGCTTTCCGTTCGTCCACGGACTCCAGGCCGCCGAGACCGACCTGAACGACATGCGCAACAGCCGGCTGATCGTCATGATCGGGAAGAACCTCGTCGAGAACAAGATGCCGGACAGCCACTGGTTCCATGAGGTGATGGAACGCGGCGGCAAGATCGTGTCGATCATCCCCGAGTACGGCGCGCCGTCGTCGAAATCCGACTACTGGATCCCCGTGCGCGCGGGTCTCTCCGACACTGCGTTGCTCCTCGGTGTGGCCAAGGCGCTCATTGACAGTGGACGCTACGACGCAGCTTTCCTCAAGCGGTTCACCGACATGCCGCTCCTCGTGCGTCTCGACACGCTGGAGCGAGTACGCGCGAACGAGGCGTTTGCCGGCTACCAGAACCGGCTCGACCCGAACGGACCGAGCTTCACGGTTCACGCCTTGCTGCCCGAGCAGTACGCGCAGATCGGCGACCGCGTCGTGTTCGACGCGACGACCGGTACCGTCCAGCCCATCACGCGCGAAGACGTCGGCGACAAGCTCGCCACGCGCGGCGTCGACCCCGTGCTCGACTACGAGGGCGAGCTCACGCTCGCTGACGGTACGACGGTGCCGGTCGCAACCGCGTTCTCGATGTACAAGCGCCACCTCGTCGACTACGACCTCGACACGGTGGTAGAGATCACCCACGCCCCCAAGGATCTGATCGAGCGTCTCATCGACGATCTCGCCACGATCAAGCCGGCTGCCATCCACGTCGGCGAAGGCATCAACCACTACTTCCATGCCACGCTGCACAACCGGGCCACGTACCTGGTGGCCATGCTCATCGGCAGCACTGGGAGCCCCGGCGCCGGCGTGAGCACCTGGGCGGGGAACTACAAAGGCGGCATCTTCCACGGTGCGCCCTGGCACGGACCCGGCATCGGCGGCTACGTCAACGAAGACCCGTTCAGCCCGCTGTCCGACCCCGCGGCGAAGTACACGACGGCCACGAGCCGCCACACCATCCACGGCGAGGACACGAGCTACTGGGGCTATGGCGACCGGCCGCTCATCGCGGACCTCCCGAAGGGCGGGCGGCGCGTGTTCACCGGCAAGACCCACCTCCCGAGCCCGACGAAGGTGCTCTGGTACAACAACGCCAACCTGATCAACCAGGCGAAGTGGGCGTACCACATCATCCACGACGTCAACCCCAAGGTCGACCTCATCGTCGACCAGCAGATCGAGTGGACAGGATCGGCCGAGTTTGCCGACGTCGTGCTTCCCGCCAACAGCTGGCTCGAGGCCCAGACATTGGAGATGGCGGGATCGTGCTCCAACCCGTTCCTCCAGATCTGGAAGGGCGGGATCGAGCCACTGCACGACACCCGCGACGACATCGAGATCTTCGCCGGCGTCGCGAACGCGTTGGCGAAACGCACCGGTGAGCCGCGCTTCGCCCAGCACTTCCAGTTCTCGAAAACGCCCGAGGTCTACCTCGACCGGGTCCTGGCCGCGTCGTTCACCACTGAGGGCTACACGACTGCCGACATCGTCGGCGGCCGGTACGGCGAGCCCGGTGGCGCGCTCATGCAGTACCGCACCTATCCACGTATCCCGTTCCTGGAGCAAGTCCAGGACAGCCTGCCCTTCTATACCGACACGGGGCGATTGCACGCCTACGTCGACATCCCCGAGGCGATCGAGTACGGCGAGAACCTCATCGTGCACCGGGAGGCCATCGAGGCGACGCCGTACCTGCCCAATGTGATCGTGTCGACGAGTCCCTACGTGCGCCCGGTGGACTACGGGATCGCGCTCGATGAGCTCGACGCCGACCTGCGCCAGGTACGCAACGTCAAGCTGCCCTGGAGCAAGGTGAAGCACACCAAGAACCCGCTGTTCGAACAGGGATACCGGTTCCTTTGCCTCACCCCGAAGTCGCGCCACAGTGTGCACTCGTCGTGGGCCGTCACCGACTGGCACTGGATCTGGAACTCCAACTTCTCCGATCCGCACCGGGAGGACAAGCGCCTCCCTGGCGTCGGCGACACGCAGCTGCACGTCAACCCCGAGGACGGGAAGGCGCTCGGCCTTGCGAACGGCGACTACGTGTGGGTGGATGCGAACCCGGCCGATCGTCCTTACGTCGGACACAGTCCCGACGACCCGTTCTACGAGGTCGCGCGCCTCATGGTGCGGGTCTCGTTCAACCCCGGCTACCCGCGGGGCGTCACGATGCTGAAGCACGCGTTCTACATGGCAACGCCGCGTACGGTGAAGGCCGCGAAGCAGCGCCGCGACGGGCGGGCCCTCGCGGCGGGCACGGGATACCAGGCGAGCTTCCGCCACGGCAGCCAGCAGAGCATCACGCGGGGCTGGGCGCCGCCGATGCACCAGACGGACACCCTGTTCCACAAGAAGGCCGGCGCGATGGGCTTCGTGTTCGGCTTCGATGTCGACAACCACGCGATCAACACGGTCCCGAAGGAGGTGCTGGTCCGCATCACGAAGGCAGAAGACGGCGGTCTCGACGGGAACGGCGCCTGGGTGCGCGGTGGGCGCGGGTACGCACCTGGTGCCGAGAACGACACGATGCGGCGCTACGTGGCCGGCGAGCTGACCGTCATCAAGGGGAGGCCGTGATGGACCCCCAGCCGGTGCGGTTCCTCGGGCGGGTCGAGCGCGCGCCAGTCGGGCGTGGGCGCGACAAGGAGCTCGACGTCGAGGACCCCTACGAGCTCGTGGGTATGCGCTACCCGGTGCCGGAAGGGGTCGACGGCGATCGCGAGCTGGCCCGCTGCTTCGTGGAGGAGTTCGCGCTCATGGGTTGGCCTGCGGTCCGAATCCGTGAGCTGTTCACGGAGCCGAGCTACACGGGCGCACACGAGATCGCTAGCCGTCGCGGCATGAACCTGATCGACGACGTGCTGACCGAGACCTTCGGTGGCACCCCCGAGCCGGAGGAGCGGTGATGGCGAAGGTGCACAACTGGCAGCTCGGCCGAGACATGGACTACCGGTTCGACGCCGGCAACACGCAGCGCCAGTTTGCTGCGGTGTTCAACATCAACCGATGCATCGGTTGCCAAACCTGCACGATGGCCTGCAAGTCGACGTGGACCCACTCTGCGGGTCAAGAGCTCATGTGGTGGAACAACGTCGAGACGAAGCCGTATGGCGGCTACCCGGACGACTGGGACGTCCGGATCCTGGACAAGCTCGAGCAACAGAACCGGGGTGGCCAGGTATGGGACGTGTCGAGCTCTGAGCCCGTGCGCGCGCCGTACGGGCACTTCGACGGCAAGACCATCTTCGAAGCGGCCGACGGCTCGGAGCAGGCAGTCCTGGGCTACCTCCCCGAGGAGTCCGATTACAAGGCGCCGAACGCCTTCGAGGACCACGCCACGAAGTATCCGAAGCAAGGTGTCTCGCTCCCCGTGCACGACGGCTGGTTCTTCTACCTGCAGCGGATCTGCAACCACTGCACCTATCCGGGGTGCCTCGCGGCATGCCCGCGCAACGCGATCTACAAGCGCCCCGAGGACGGCATCGTCCTCGTCGACCAGGAGCGGTGTCGCGGGTATCGCAAGTGCGTGGAAGCCTGCCCCTACAAGAAGACGATGTACCGGCCGACCACGGGGACCACCGAGAAGTGCATCGCGTGCTATCCGCGCATCGAGGGAAGCGATCCGATCACCAACGGCCTACCGACCGAGACACGCTGCATGGCGGCGTGCGTGGGCAAGATCCGCTTGCAGAGCTTGGTGAAGACCGACCCGGACGGCACATGGACGCGTGACCCGTCGAACCCGATCTACTACCTCGTGCACGAAGAGCAGGTGGCCCTGCCGCTGTACCCGCAGTTCGGCACGCAACCCAACGTGTACTACATCCCGCCACGCTGGGTGCCCCGTCCGTATCTGCACCAGATGTTCGGCCCGGGTGTCGAGGATGCCATCGCCCGGTACACGCGCCCGTCGCGAAAACTTCGCGCGCTGTTGCAGCTGTTCCGGGCCACCCAAGAGATCGCGTTCTCGTTCGATGTGATCCCCGGTCCGAGAATGAGCGACATCACCATCGGCGGGGAACGCACGGAGCTGTTCAACGACACCGTCATCGGCTTCGATCGCCAGGGGCGCGAGATCGTGCGCGTGACCGTCGACGATCCGATCTTCGAGCGTCCCGGCAAGTTGAACTCGATCTGAGCCGAGGAAGGCGACGATGGCGATCCCGAGCGAGACGTTGGGGGAGAGGGAGGCGGCAGCCGCGCGTGGTGTCGTCTACGGATTGCTGGCACGGTCGTTCGCGTATCCGTCACCCGAGCACCTCGACGTCCTGCGTGATCGCATTCGTTTCGTCGTGCGCGAGTTGGTGACCAGCGACGCCGTGCTTGATGGGCTCCTTGCTGAGGTCGCGCGCGGACTCGAGGCGTCGCTGGACGAGTTGCGCGACGCGCACGCGTTGCTGTTCACCCACATCGAACCGGTCGACTACCCACCGTACGAGAGCGCCTATTGCTCGGCCGACATCTTCCGCCAGGCCGACACGATGGCCGACGTCGCCGCGTTCTACCTCGCCCACGGGCTGCAGGTCGGCGGAGTCGAGCGTGAGCGACCTGACCACGTCGCAACCGAGCTGGACTTCATGGGCTTGATGGCGGTCAAGGAGGCCTACGCCCTCGAGCACCTCGGCTCGGAGCAGGTCGACGAGTGCCGGCGAACCCAGGATCACTTCTTGCGCGATCACCTCGGTTGCTGGGCCCCAGGTCTTGGGCAGCGCCTCGCCACATTGGCTCAGCACCCGTTTCACCGCGCGCTCGGTGCGCTGCTCGCCCACTGGCTCGAGGCCGACATGGCGAACCTCGGTGTCGAGCCTGTCGTCATGCTCGATGAGCCGATTCCGCCGACCGAGATCGACGATGGCGCCTGCGGCATCGACACGGCGTGTTTCGCGGAGGATTCGGCCGACGCAGTGCCGGTCGAGATCGGCCCGAGGCGAGAGCGGTGAACGGCCGCCGGCCAAAGCTCGGGCGCGCGCTCGGGGTGTTCGCCCTGGCAATGCTCGTCGCGGTGGGGCTCCAGGCCAAGGACGCGAACCCCGCTGTCCCCCAGACCAGCGCGCTCACCTCCGTGCGGGCCGACACCGACCCCGGCCGAGACCCGTCCGCCGGCGTGTGGGACCGCGCACCCGAGACGCAGATGGCGCTGACGGCGCAGCAGACCACTTATCCGTTCGGTGGAGGAAGCATCCCCGTCGTGCGTGTCCGCTCCCTGCACTTCCAGAAACGAATCTACGTACGCATCGAATGGGACGACAGCACCAAGGACGACTCGACCGCTTCGGTAGAGCAGTTCGCCGACGCCGTCGCGCTCGAGCTGCCCGCCACACCGGGTTCCACCGTCCCGTCGGTCTGCATGGGCCAGGCCGACAGCGGCGTCAATATCTGGCAGTGGCGCGCCGACCGGGAGAGCGCACTCGCCCGGGCAGAGACGCACACGAACGGTTACGTCGACGACGATCAGTCAACTGCCGACCGCGCCCGCGAGGTCGACAACCCGAGCGCTACCGCGCGCCGCCCGGTGCAGGATCTCGTTGCCCAGGGATTCGGCACGCTGGGCCCGGCCGAGCACCAGGCGGTCGCCGGTCGCGGCCTCTACGGCGGGAGCAACGAGAGCGGTCACTGGGCGGTGGTCCTCGCGCGGGGATTCCAAGCGCCGGGCGAAGGCCAGCCCGCGTTCAAGGTCGGCGAACGAACCGACATCGCGTTCGCCGTGTGGAACGGAATCGAGGGTGACCGCGACGGCATCAAGTCCGTCTCAGAGTTCGCGACGCTCGTGGTCTCGCGGTCGCGGGTGGTGTCGGTCCCGTCGAGCATGTGGTGGTTCATCGGGGCCGCGGCGTTGTTGCTGCTGACGAGCGTGGTGTTTTGGATCCTGCGCTCCAACTGGTTCAAGCGGGCGAGATGAACGGCAACTCGCATCCCGGACGCAACGCGCGCGCGCCTTCCGATTGGCTCGGCTGGTTCGTGGAGGCCACAGTCGCCGTGGCGGCCGTCGAGCTCATCGTGCTGCGACTCTTCACTCGGACGATCGTTCACATCCCCGGCGCGGGGGAGATCTCCCCCTTCTTGTCGACCGTATCGAGCGCGGGGAGGTTCTCGTACTACCTGGCGAGTGTCTTGCTCACCGTCACCCTGTTCCTCCTCATCGTCGCTCTCTCGCGCGCGAGTGGGCACGCGGCGGGTGCCGCGGCGGTCGCGGTCTTCGTCGCTCTGGCTACCTTGGCCCGCGCGGGGATCGTCGGAGACCTCTCCCTGGCGTTGCTGGTGTGCGGCTGCGTGTTTGCGTTGGCGGTGGTTGCCGCCCACGCTCGTCGGGGCTGGGCCCGACTTCCCGTGCTCCTCTTCGCCGTCGGGTTCTTGCTTTCGGGTCTGTACGCCGCGCTCCAGTCGCCGGTGGCAGCAGAGCTTTACTCGACGCGCACGCCGACGCTCCTCCTCTTCGGCGGCGAGACACTCGCGTTGTCGGCCGCGCTGGCAAGCCCCTTGCTGCTCGCGCGCAGGCCAGCGCGGTCCACGATCGCCGTCGGTGCCGGGGTGGCCGTGCTCTGCTCGGCCGCGCTCGTGGCGAACCCGTCCACGACGAAGATTCTCTTGCTGTGGAACTTTGGGCTCGCGGGATATTTTCCGTCGATCGTGTACGGCGCGGCCCTCGGCGCCATCACCATCACCGTGATCGGGCTGGCACGGCAGGCCAAGGTTGACACTGCGATCGCGGTCGCCCTGGTCGCCATGGGTGGAATCGGCCTGCACAGCACCTACCAGAGCGCGCTCGTCGTTGCCGGACTGGGGCTGCTCGCTCTCACCGGCCGCACCTCAGCGTCATGTCGGGCGCTCTCTCCGAGCATCGCGCCTCGAGCACGCTCGACGACCAAGACTCGCAGCGCTGCCGCGGCCGGCGATCAACGGGCAGCGCCCCAGACGGAACTGTTGCGCTGAAGTCCCTCGCCAGGCGACGATCGGAAGACGGTCTCAGTCGTTGCCGAGGAGTTCCGTCACGGCGGCGAGGGCGATCGCGAGCTCAGCCGGCGCGAGTTGCCCATTCCGGTCCGACGCGATCTCGGCGAGGATGGGCGGCTCGGCCTCCCGCGGAGCCTTGCCCGCCCGCGTCACTCGGAGCTTGGGCCATCCGGCCCCGTGGTAGCCCTCGACCAGCACGACGTCGCACGACTCGAGCCCTCCGAGTGCGAGGTGAGGATCTCCGTCGTCGAAGCCGGTCTCGATCAGGAACCGGCGACCCGGCGCCGTCCCCACAACGGGTGCCGCGCCGGCCGACGCGAGCCGGTCGGTGTCGCTCCCGGGCCGGTCGACATCGAGCCCCTGATGCGCGTGCTTCACGTAGCCGACGCGCCATCCTGCGTCACCGAGGCTCGCGACGAGCGCCTCTGCAAGCGCGGTCTTGCCCGAGCCGGCCGATCCCACGATCCCACACACCACGCTCATCGCTCGCTCCTGATCCTCGGTTCCACGGCCGCGACCTTGTGTGATGATCGCGTGCGAACGCCCGCAAGCCGGGAGGAGCCGAGAATGACCGACGATGCGGCGCCGGTGAGGTGGTCCGCCTCGTGCCGGGTGCTTCGGGGCGCCCTCGCAGCGGGGCGAAGGAACCTCAGGAGCCGCACTGCTCGAGCAGGTCGGACTTACAGCGGATGTGCGGATCGGGTGAATCGGTGGCGTCGCGGGTCCATCACCCTCTCGAGGTGGAGTGCGCGGCAACGACACTGGGGATCGCCGGCTTAGGAAT
>Ga0075530_1000079_pt1 | contig 38436 bp, 30 predicted proteins | sample NGEPerD_2_FD_75101 | JGI IMG/M metagenome (GOLD analysis project Ga0075530, IMG submission 75101) | Arctic peat soil microbial communities from the Barrow Environmental Observatory site, Barrow, Alaska, USA - NGEE PermafrostL1-D | ecosystem: Environmental > Terrestrial > Soil > Wetlands > Peat ... | reverse complement strand
GAACTTGAACTCCAGAAAAATCTAAATATTTTCTACCCAACTTTAGTTGAGAGTTGGTAATACTTTAGTATTACGAGTTTTCAAAAACGCTTAAAACTAAAGTTTCGATAACCCTCGTCTGAAGCCGGGTAGAAATTAAGAGACGCGATAAATCGTCGTCTCTACGAGCTACGAAGGACTTCACTTTTTCCTAGTTTATTATACATCGGATTATTACAAAATTAAATTTTATGCAAATCAAAGAAATAACAGATAAAAAGCAATGGGAGGAGTTTGTTCTATTTCAGAAGGAAAATACCTTTCTTCATTCTTGGAATTGGGGTAAATTTAATATAAATACGGGAGAGAAAGTGTTGAGATTAGGAGTTTTTGATGGTGAGACAGTGAAGGCTGTTTTTTTAGTCATCAAAATTAAAGCACGAAGAGGATCGTTTCTCTTCACACCACAAGGTCCAATATTGAGTTCTGTGTCAATGAACGAGAAAAAAGATATTCTCAATAAAATTTTTCAACATCTCAAAGCTCTAGGCAAAAATGAGAAAGTTGGATTTATCAGGATTAGTCCGCTTTTGGAAAACACTCCAGAAAATCTCGAAATATTCCACAATTTTGGCTTCAGAAATGCTCCAATCCATATGATGCATCCTGAGATGACCTGGCTTTTGGATATTTCAAAAAATGAAGAGGACATTATGAAAGAGATGAGAAAAACTCATCGAAATTTGATTCGACGAGGTGTCAAAGATGGAGTTGAGATTATTCAAAGCAATGATGAAAAATATCTGAAAGCTTTTTATGACATCCATACTGAAACCGTCAAAAGACATAAATTTATTCCATTCTCATATGAATTCATCAAACAGGAAATCGAAACTTTCCGACAAGATAATCAAATTAGTATCTTTTCGGCTGTATATCAGGAAAAGATAATATCATCTGCTATTATAGTTTTCTATGGCAATCAGGCTTTCTATCATCACGGCGCATCGTCATCTGCGTTTGCGAAAGTTCCTTCTTCCTATTTGAATTTGTGGGAAGCTATCAGAGAAGCAAAGAAGAGAGGAAAAGAAATATTTAACTTCTATGGAGTAATTGAGGATAAACCAAATCATCCCTGGAGCGGTCTTTCAAAATTCAAAAAGGGGTTCGGAGGATATCAGAATGAGCTATTGCACTGCCAGGATTATCCCCTCAGCTATAAATATTTATTGACATATTTTGTGGAAATATTTCGCAAGATAAAAAGAGGATATTGAACCATCGATTAAATTTCTACCCAACTTTAGCTGAGGGTTGGTGATATATAAAATAAATTATTTTGGAGTTCACTCTTCAGGGTGTAAGTTGGTCGCAAAAAAACATTATTTTACAGGTTGAAACCTGATCTCCAGAAAAATCTAAATAATTTCTACCCAACTTTAGTTGAGGGTTAGTAATACTTTAGTATTACGAGTTTTCAAAAACACTTGAAACTAAAGTTTCGATAACCCTCGGCTGAACAGGCTGCCCGTAAAGTCCAAAATACATGGAATTTATCCTTTAGGATTTCAAAAAATACCTTAGGTTAGCAACACCCTATGAAGCCCTGAAGGGTAAATTCCACTTTTTCTGGCAGCCTGTGAAGCCTAGTAGAAATCAAGAAACGCGATAAATCGTCGTCTCTACAAATTATAAAGCTATGTGGAAAATTTTGTTTGAAATTGCATATGACAATTTCTATTTCGTAATTCAAAATAATATATAAGCAATGAGAACTATACGAAAAAAGAGAAAATTTCAAAAGCAGAAATATGACTTTCGAAAAAAAAAGAGAAAATTCTCTTTTGCAGATTATAAAAAAATATCTCTCGCTATTTTGGTTTCGTTGATTCTATATTTCCTTTTTTTCTCATCTTTTTTTCAAATCAAAATCATCAAGACGAAGGGAATCAGAAGTATAGAGGGAAATATTATCGAAGATTTTGTCAATGCTGAAATATCAAAACATACGACATTGCTTCTTCTGAAAAATAATTATTTTCTTGTAAACGAAAAAGACCTTGAAAAAAGACTTCTGCTTGAGTTTTCAGAAATTGAATCTATCAAAATAAAGAAAATATTTCCTGAGACTCTTGGAGTTGAAATTATCGAAAAAACTCCTCTGATAACTTGGTGCCGATTAGATCAGTGCTATTATCTAGATAGCAATGGTTTTGCGTTTACCGAAGAAGAAGCAAATCTCAAAACTAGCAATAATGAAACGTTTATAAAGATTACAGAACAACTGGAAATTGAAGAAGAAGTAATCGAAAACAAGAAAAATGAGCAAGAAGATATCGATAAAGAAAAGAAATATTTTCAAGATGAAGATGGAAAATGGGAGATAAAAAAAGATGAAGATGGCAGGGAGTATTATGAGAACACAACCGATTCTGGCGAGACAACGAAAATATATCTCGAGTTAGAAGCGATTGAGCCTGAAGAAAAAGCAATTCTCACGCAAATTACATTAAATGAAAAGGTCTCAGACAAAGATTTCATAAATTTTGCCTTGAATCTTAGCTTGGAAATGCAACAGATAAAAGATTTTAAGATTATCTTTTTCAAAACAAAAGGAACAAAGACAAGACAATTGATTGCCTATACAGATAAAAATATCAGAATATATTTCAATACACTTGATTCCGCAAAATTACAAGTTGAGTATCTTAAAGAATTTTTATCCAAGGCAATGAGAGAGAACCAGATAAATTCTCTTGAGTATGTATACCTTGAGTCTGGCAATAAGATTTTTTATAAATAGAAATTAACGAACTATTGTTATTCAGACGATAAATTGCTATAATAATCATATCTTACTATAGAATTTTAATTTTGTACTTATAAATACATGGATAATCAACAAATCGGCAACACTGATGAATCAAGCGGGGAGAATGTGATATTATCGAAAGAAGATGAAATTTTTCAAACTGAGATTGAGGAATTAGAAAAGTGCAGAAGGGAACACGAAGAAAAAAAGAAAGAACAACTCGAAAGAACGAGAAAAGAGAGAGAAAGGAACAAGAGAGGTTCAAATAAAGATTCAGTTGAAACACCAAGCATCGTGGAAGGCCAGGTTACACCAACTGAAAAAAGAACATACGCTCATGAAATCAAACTTTTCAAGCATAGAAGACTAAACGATTTCAGTGGTCGAGGATTTGATAAAATAAACAAAACTCTGAAAAGCGTCCACGGAGTCTCTGCGAAGAAAAAAATTGAATTCATCAAAGCTCTCAAGGCCTATAATCCCTCAAAGTCAGTTTTAAAAAAAAATGATTTTGTCGATTTTGCTAGAAGATTTAAATCCAAGAGGTTTGTCGGACAAAAATTTTCAAATGTTGCAAAAGAAGGCATAGATATTAAAGAGATGAGAAAAACATTTGGAAAAAGAGACATTGATAAACTGCGCAGAGGGATAACGGGAGAAGATAACCCTAATAAATATAAACTAGGAAGTTCAGGTTTGAGAAAATCTACTCCGCCACCAGCCAATAGCAGACTTGGAAGATAATTCTATATCAGGCTGCCAGAATAATTGGAATTTACCCTTCAGGGTTTCAAAAGGCATCGCTTATCTTAGTAATATTATGAAATCCTAAAGGATAAATTCCATAATGCTATAAATTTGGTATTTCTAGACAGCCTGTTTAGGCTATATATAGCTAGGAGAAACTAGCCTTAGATTTCCTTCGGAATTTATGCTGAATTTGATTCAGTAAGGGACAAAATTGAACAATAGTATTTATTCAGTATCAAGCGAAAAGTATATACTAGCGCTATGAAATCTTACATATAATTTATTAAATAAGTAATAAACAATCTATGTTAATATTTTGGATTTTGATGTTTGTCGTTAGTATTGCAATATTAATTAAATCAGCGGACCACTTTACAGAAAGTAGTGAAAAAATTGGCCTATCGTTGAAAATTTCTCCTTTTGTAATTGGTATTGCGATTGTCAGTCTTGGAACATCCTTACCTGAACTGGCCACTGCCGTAATCGCAGCATTTCGAGGACAGACTGAAATTGCAACCGCCAATGCAGTTGGTTCCAATATTGCCAATATTCTTCTTGTCGTTGGAATCGCTTCGGTCGCTGCTGGAAAGATGAAAGTGAAAAGAAGTTTGATTAATCTAGACTTGCCACTTCTGGCCATTACAACAGCTATTTTGACATTTACATTACTTGATGGCGAAGTTAACTTTATCGAAGGGCTGATTCTCTTGTTGACATATGGCGTATATTTCTTTTACATAATCTTTTCCAATAAGGAAAGAGACATTCTTGAACATCGTGAAACCGAAAAAGAAAAACTCGAGAAGTGGCAATTTACCTTTCCCCCAACAAAAGCAAGTAGACATCGACTCTTGAAGAAACTATGGAGCTATAAGCCAAAAGTTGAGTTGGGCGTTTTTATAACCTTGGGAATAAGTGCTTTTTTCATCTATATCGGAGCAAAATATACAGTTGAATCCTTGATTGAAATTGCGAATAGTCTCAACATTGAAACTGGGGTGATTGCCATGAGCGCTGTGGCGATTGGAACTTCTCTCCCTGAACTGGTTGTTTCCGTACGGGCCGCAATAAAAAGGAAATATGAGATTGCCTTGGGAAATGTTTTTGGGTCAAACATTTTCAACTCCCTTGTAGTGGTTGGAATCCCAGCTATGATAGGAGACTTAGTTGTGGATGATAAAACTCTATATATTGGTGTTCCGTTTCTCGTGGCCTCTACCTTGCTTTATATCTTCTCAGGAATTTCAAAGAAAATTTATAATTGGGAAGGTCTGATGTTCCTCATCCTGTATCTTCTGTTTATGTTGAAAATTTTCGGGATTGCATAATCGAGATTAGTAGACTGTAGTTCGTAGTAAGTATTAAGCAAACTTGCGTTGGCTCAAGTCTCCTGACTGGAGTCTTATGCGATTTCACAACTAGCTTCCGATTCACAAAAGGCTCCACACAGGAGTATGGAGCCAACGATTGCGGAGTATGGAGCCAACTATTCGACGACGGTTCCATAGTCCTGATAAGGCTGTGGAACTGAAATGCAAGCATAAAGAATAACCAAGGACACAAGATACAAATATCAAACAAGATACAAGACACAAGAAACAATAACCAAAAAATAATCAAATATCAATAAAACAAGAGAACAATTTGTCATCTCGAAATGAGGCACGATTGAGAGATCTCTTAACTGACAAAATCTCACCCAACTAATTTTATTCACAGATATTACTAAGACGCGATAAATCGGCGTCTCTACAATAATAAAACCGACGGTTCCATAGTCCTGTTAAGGCTGTGGAACTGAAAATGCAGATTAGTAGTCATTAGTTCGTAGCTAGTAGCTCGTAGCGAGTATTAAGCAACTGCGGGAACTGCCCATGCCTTCGGCAGATACATTTTCAACCAGTTTCATAATGTTTCTTTATTTCACAAAACTTGTTGATACTTCAAAAAAAAGGAACGGGTTGCAAATCAGTTCCCGCAAAAACAATAATATTTGACATTATTATGAATTTGTGATACTATATAAAGTTTAATATAATCTTAATTTGTTTAATTATAAATTTATGAGTGCAGAAAAGCCAATTGACAACCAAGAAACATTGCCACATGAGGGTTTCAATGAGTTAACAGAAGGCGAGAAAATGGTAGAAGCAGCAAAGGCGTTGCTCGAAAATGCAGAAAATCTTTCTCTAGATCAATTAAAGGTAGGAAGAAAAAAACTAAAGGGTTATTTAACTAGTACTAGAAACAATATATCTAAAGACAGTGAAAGTAACATAAGATTAATAATAGATAAACTTAAATCAGCCAAAAATAAAATGAATAATATAATAGAAAAAGAAGAGAATAAAGATGTTTATGAATTAAAAAAGAAGACAGAGCCTTCTAAGGCTTTAGAAATCGTTAATACAGAAAATAAGGAAGTTGTAAATCCTAAGGCGGCCGAAGTGAAGTCTGACAATATTAAGCTGAATAAGATAATAAATATATATAAAAGAATTATTAAAGTTCAAAAAAGAGTTAATAATAAATCTCACACTGTGAAAGATTCTACTAAAGAAATTCAAATTGCGAAAAAGCTCGCGGATTCAGAAAAAATAAGATTAATAGAAATGGTTAATTTGATTGAGAGTAGTAATCTAACTGATAAAGATAGTAAGGTTCTGAACATGATTAAAGCATCTATCGACAACTATCCAGAACAATATATGTCTTTAGAGGAGGAAATAGATACGACTTTTGAAAAGAAGCTCTTAGGAAAGAGAGTAACAGAAGAAAATGTTTCTAAAAAGAATAAACCCAAAATAAAATATCATACAAGTCAAATCAATGAAACTCCGAGTGTCTCAGGCGAAGGAGAAAATTCAGTTATTATGGAAACTCCAGAAATCAAAATTGCTGGAGCTGTCAAAGCAATGGACCTTGAGGAAACAAAACTAACTTTAGAAGAAGTAAATAAATTTATAAAAAGATTAGAAGGCTTCAGAAATCGACGAAAAAAGGGACGAAACAATCCAGAAAGTGCCGAATATATAGATTATCGAAATTTGTTAAAAGCACATTTAGTTAAACTTCAAGTTAATAAGGTTGAGAAAAATGATGAGGAAGAAGAAAAAACAGCTGTAGAATTTTCAGATTTGATTGGGGAGATAGTTGAAAAAATCGAGAGCGATGAAAATGAGCAAGCCGAGACATTGATTCTTGCCTATGGAATCAAAAACAAAATTGAAAAATATGAGGATTCTCGAGATCATATAAAGGAATTCAATCGAGCAAGAGAATTACATGAAATGAATCAAAGAGATGAAGCTTCTAATTTGTCCGAAAATGCAAAAGAAATTGCTGATGAAATTATTGTCGAGAGAAATTTAGGGGATAATGTAAAGAAGGTTTTGGACTTTATGAATGTTGCTCAAAAAGCCTTAGGAGATAAAATCAAAGAAAAGATAAAAGAAAAAAATATAACAGAAGAACAAATACAAACTCTGATTGATTTATTCAATTCAGAGAAGAAAGAAGATCAAGACATAAGATTGAAAACTCTTGATATTTTCAGAAAAAAACTAGAGATTAGCCTTGACGAAATCGGCAATAAGAAGTTTATTGAATTGCTTTTGAAAATGGCGAAAGATAAATCTGCGGAAAATAGTGAGAAACCGACCAATAAGCAAGAAGAGCCTGCGGAAGATGATGAAGAAAAAGCGATTGAGGAAAAGATTTGTTCGATTTTAGAAAAATTATCACCAGAAGAAATTGAAAAAATAATAGAGATACTTAAGTCAGGTGAAAGTGATAATAAGACTGCGATTATTGATAAACTCGCTGAGACTTATGGTGTAACTTTAAACAACAATGTTGAAATAAAAAACTTCATTGAGACAGTGAGAAAGATTATGGCCGAGCAAAACGGAGAGAAAGAAATTGTAGATCAGATTACAGGGGAGCAAATTCCCGCTGTGGCTGATATTAGAAATAAAAGAGTTGAATCTCTAAGGGAAGGACAGCAAAGAATCTTGCAAGAGAGGCTTGACGCCCTTGATGTTAATGACAAACTCAAAGAAGCTAGAGAATATCTTTCAAATAAAACCAAAGAAAGAGAGAAATTTCTAGAAAGCGACGGAATGAAGGATATTGTCGCAAGGGCTGAGAAATCTGAACTTTTAACTGATGATGAAATTAGAAAATATAAGACCTATCGAGGGTTAGAACATGCAGAAAGACAAGCAATGCTCAAAGATGCTTTGGCTTATGCTTTACATGTTTCGTCCGTTGACCCCACAGGCATACACGAGGTTGCAGCAGAGGCGAAAAGTAAGGCAGGACGAGATATGCTTCAATGTTATCAAAGTATCAAAGAATTAATCGAAGATCGGAATCGTATTCTGCAAGAATGCGACCCAAAAACGAAAACATCAGTCAATCGTTTAAAAGACGCAATCAAAAACGAAGCTGGAAAAGATAAGCTTGAGTCGGTTTATATCGAATATGATAATATCAAAACCTTCAAAGAATTTCAGAATAATCTTCCTCGACTTGAAAAAGAATTGAAAAAAGCTGCTGGAAAATTTCCAGGTTTATTATCTGACAAGAAACGTAAAGCCAATAAAATTTTCATTAGTTTAAATAAATTTTTCGATTCCATATCAGAAAACCCGACTGAAGAAGAATATACTTCCGATTTAGCGGAAATGAAGATAATAGTTGCAAGTCATCGAAATAATATTAGAGAAAAGGACAATGACTTTGCCAATATGGCAAATGCGATTTTGGATGTGTTTGATGAATTGATTGATGGGAACGGGACAAGAAAGATACCCATAGAAGAACCAACTCCTTCTCAAAATATTGATAATTCAAAAAATAGTCAAGGTGGTTCTAATTCTACTGCCACTGACAATGCAGGTACGCCAGAACCTGAACCAATATCAGAAAGTCAAGATGATAATTCTGAATACTTAAAACAGTTGATAGAAGCAAATAGATCTAAAGATGATTTTATTGACTTTATAGAGACTTTGAAATATATTTCAAATAAAGAAAATATTATTAGTGCTAGCAAGCTTAGTGAAGGCAGTACGATAAAAGATGCCATTAATGAAAATTTTTTTACGGTAAAGGAATTTCGTGACAATCTTGGAATTGATTTAGATGATACCATATACCAGAAATATAATGGCATGAAAATTGTTGATTTTGCAAAAAATATCGTTACACTGTATGAAAAAGTAAAGCTAAATGACAATAATACGCAAGAAAATCACACTAATGAGAATAGTAAAAAAAAGGAGGAATTACAGACCAAAATCGTGGATAGCACTAATAAATTAATGAATAGTCAAAATATTGATGGAATCACAAAGATACTAAATGATTTGCGTCAAGAAGTTAATGCAAACGCTGATAGCTTTTTTGCAGGTGCGATGAGAATGATGCAAGACTCTTTATTCTATTTAAATTTAAAAAGGACTGAAGCATTCGAACGGCAAATTAATAGAGTAAAAAAATATCAATCAGAAAATTATGATCTTCATTCAAATGAATACAAATTTATTGATGCATTTTTGAAAAAGGCTGGACATTTAGAGGAAAATACAGAGCAAACTAACGACAATAAGAAAGAAAATGAGGTGAATAAAGGAGAAGGTAAAAATGAAACGAAGGGTGAAGATGCTAAGTTTAAAAAATCTGTTGCGGAAACTTTACATTTGGGAGATGGGAATCACAAAGAAGAGTGCATGAAAATTAAAAAAGAAATGGGAGCAAGTGATAGTAAATATCAAATATTTTTAAAGGTAATGGAAGACGAAATAAAGAATGCTAACAGTGAGAATGAGCTAGTGTCAATATATAAAAATGGATTTGATATTTACGCAAGTTTTGGATCCAGCAAACATACAATAAAAATGATTAATACATCGAAGGGTTTTCATTTCAAAGAAATCAGAAAAGAAACCGCAGATAAGATTGAGCTATTATCCAAGACTAACAAAGGTTTAGGTGACGAGCTTTTAAAAAAGATACATTTATTTTTTAATATTGAACATTTTCCTTCCGCTGAAGAGACAATTAAAGAACTTAAAAAATAGTTAAGATAAAAACATAGAATCAATAATTAACGCAAAACTTATGAAATTAATAAATGAAAAAATTATCGAGGACTTAAGACAGTCTCTTGGGATAAAGTTTTTACCAGAAGAGAATCGAAGTGAGATTATGACAAATATTTTGGAATTGATTAGCGAAAAAGCGGGGATGAAAATCATTGAAACATTCAACGACAAGGAGCACGAAGAGTTCAACCAGATTCCAAAAGAAAATCTTGAACAGATGGAAGATTTTTTGATTGCCAAAAATCCAAAAGCTCAGGAAATCTTTCAACAAGAGGCGGAGGCAGTGAAGGAAGAATTACTAGGGAGTGAAGCATAGATTATTCCCTGCGGGAGCGGGTTTGCAACCCGTTTCATAATGTTTTCCACTCTCACAAGTCGTATTTATGAATGTTTATTGATACAACCGAATAACCGAAATTTCAAAACGATAGGACCCTGTAAACCCGCTCCCGCAAAAGTCATCCTCAGCTTGACTGGGGATTCAGGACTAGACTCATTGAATTATATTGTCATCCTCGTGAACACGGGGATCCAGTAATAATCTCAATTAGATAGATGCTGAAACTAAATATATGAGACTAATAAAGTTCAACCTTAGGTCCTGAATTCCCGCATCCGCGAGAATGACAGAGTTAAGCATTAGTATTTATAGAAAGCTTTGATAAACTAATAAAAATATACTTCTAGAATATATTTTCTGAGAAAAATCCTGGATTCCCTTCTACAAGGGAATGACAAAAACTGCGTTTTTCAGAGGTCCCTATACAGTATCATGCGAAAAATATATACAACGCTATGAAATCTTACATATAATTCAATCAAAAAATCAATGAGTCAGACTACTAATCAGGAAAAAATCTCGAAAATCAAAGGATTATACAAAGAATTTCATTCTCGAATGTTGGTTTTGATGAAAAAACAATCGAAATTGTTGGAAAAGTCAATCAAGTCAGCTGATGAAAAAAAACTTGAAGAAATCAGAAAGAATATTAAAAAAAAATAATTTTAAATTTATGGAAAAGGAAAAACTAATTGATACGTCGGATTCAAATGTCGAAGTTGATGCAGGAGTTGAAGATTTAAAAAATGTGCAAGAAGTTATACAGGAGGTGCTGAAATTAGCAGAAGATGATATGAATGAATTGTAGGAATTAACCATAAAAGTAAGACTTGAACTAGAGAAAAAGGGGATTGACATTCCTAACGATATTGAAAAGGCAGTGAAAGTGGCTATTGAAGATTTGAAAACTTTTAAAAACGAAATTAGCGACGATGAGGATTTAGTCATTGACGCAGCCAATGTCAAAGAAATTGAAAAATTAATTTTATCAGATGAAATTGAAAAAGTGAGTAAAGAAAAGTTACAAAAGTTTCTTGAATTTGTTGTCCCGTCAGGAGGAGAAGTAAGATCAGAGGCTGCCGAAAAAGCAGATGACGAAATCAAGAGACGAGGAAAAGCTGATGTTAAGTCTGAAGGATTCGTGAGCCAATTCAATGACGACGAAGCAGTTTATAATTTTCTGAAAAATGGATATAGTGTTAATGAACTCTGGAATTCAACTGACTCAAAAGAAAGAGGAGTGATTGTTGATATGCTCGTCGATTTTGCTATAAGTAATAAGATTGCGAAAAAAGAAATTATGCACTTAATAAGACCAATTGAACCGTCTGAACACATTGGGAAGGTAAGTACTTCTAGATGGTTAACGGAAGCTGATGCTTCTGAGAATACGGAATTACCAGAAGCAGAGGAAGATGTATCAGTCGAAGATAGTGAAGTAATTAACGAGAAGGAGAGCAAGGAACATTTGAGTGAAATAATGATAGAAATAGATAAAATATTTCAGGAGGGTATTGTGCTTACTGAAGCGCTTAAAGATCCATCTGTTTATCCAAAGCCACATATACATAATATTATGTTTGTTAATATCTCTAACATCAGAGTTGCAGAAATCAAGCATAAAGATAAAATTAGCGAAGCTGATTCAGCTAAAATTGATTTAAGAATTAAAGAATTGTGTTATTTGTATAATATTGAATATGAAAATGTAACTCGAGAATCTGTTCAAGTTGATATAGATGATTACGAAGAAAACGAAAACGATGTATTAACACTAGAAGAAGAAAACGAAGGAGAAACCGAAAGTGAAAAGAACAAAAGAGAATATATCGAGCATTTGAAAGAGACTGATCCAGTTTCGAAGGCATATTACGAAAGTTCACCTGAAGGAAAAAGAGAGAAAGTTGAAGATGGAAAAAGGCAAGCCAGAAATGACATTGAAAAAGAAATGGAGAGTCAGCAAAGAGTATTAGGTGATACAGTCGAGAAATTAGCAGAGCAAAGAAAAAATTTTCAAGAAAGCATGAAAGAAGCTCATAAGAATTATGAAGAGAAAGAAAAATTATTGCACGATATTTGTAAGACAGAAGAATTTAAAAATCTTAATTCTGAACAAAAAAAGGAATTAAAGGAAGTTATGAGTTTATTTGGAAAGTTGGCAAAAAGTCACATCGACCTCGCAAAAATGGAAATTCTTGAGGAAGAAATGCTTGAAAAAGTCGAAGGAAATCCTGAGACACTGCTTGATTCATACCCATCACATGACAACACAATTAGAACTTGGGAGAATGTCATGAAATTAATCAACGAAGATATTGAGGATATTATGGAGGATGAAGAAAAAGTATTAATCAAATGGTTTGATTGGATTAAAAATCATAAAGGCGAAATTGCATTGTTAATAGCTGCGATTGTTTTGGCTGGTGGTGCTGGTGCAATTGTTGCTTCGCACTATGGAGCGGGAGCTGGAATGAGTACCTTTGCAATGTCTGGTGTGGCGGGAGTGTGGGCTTCAACAAAAGCAACTATGGTACTTGGAATTATCAAGGCTGGTGCAATTGTCAAAACTGGTGCAACTATCGGAGCAATCGGAGGATTGGCCGCTGGGCTACTGGCTCTGACAACTGAAAAACAAAGAGATAGCTTTATGGAGTGGTGGACGGGAAAAAGTGTTCCGGCTTGGTGTCGAGTTGGACAACCAAGTAAATCATAGAAGTCTATTTGCAGAGAGCTAAAAAGCTAATTTTAAAAAATATGGTAGAGATAAATCGTGAACATATACACTTGAGAGAAATTGAAAGTCTTGAAAAACAACTGGCAGAAAAAAAAGCTGAATTTGGAGAGATAAAGCCTTCATTCGAAGAAAAAGAAATTGAACTTACAAAAGAAAATTCTTTGGAAAAAGTTCAAGCTTCTCTGCAATCTCAGCAAACAGCGACTGACAATGACGGCAAAGAGAAAGAAAAACATATCCAAAAAACAACTGTGGAGTTGAGAAGTCTTGATACTTCAGGTCAAGTCAAGAGACTGGTTGTGATTGCTTTTGAAAAAGGAATTAGTCACAGTATCAAAATTGCCCGGAATCTGAATGATGCCTATCTTTTGGATGTCTTGCACGATAAGCTCGTAGGAGAGCTTCACGATGAGCTTGTTCAAAAAGGGAAGTTGAAGGATCTGTAGATTAATGTTTCTCTCTGCGGTAGCTGGTTTGCAGCCAATTCCAAAATGTTTCATAATTGTCTCGATCGTGTCTATGAGATTCTATTGTCATCCTCGTGAATACGGGGATCCAGAATAAATATCAACTAAATTCAAGCTACAAAAAAACATTAGAAACTAATAAGATTATATGTACGAATTCATTCATTGGGCTAAATCCTGGATTCCCTTCTGCAAGGGAATGACAAGAACTACGTTTTTTTCAGAGATTGCTATACACAAAAATTATATTCCTTCGCTTAATCTATCATCAACTTTTAAAATATAAAATAAAAAAATGGAAATTGTACTGAGCAATTATATACTAACCTTTGGTATAGTAGATTTGTTTTTTTTGCTAGTTTTTTTTGTTGCAATAATACTAATTTATATTAAAGTTACAATAAACACCAAAGGCAAAATTACCAGGTCATTGAATATGACCTTATTACAAGTATCGATTCCCAAGCAAGCAGATGAAGAGGTGCAAAATCGAAGTGAAAAAGAAAAAGAAAGCATCTCTGTGATGGAACAGCTTTTTTCAAGTTTGAGCAATATCCGAGAAAAAATGATAAACAAAATCATCTATGGTCCATTCTATTTGACATTTGAAATTGCGACCCCAATTGATAGCAATGAGATTTCATTTTATGTCTCAATTCCAAAAAAATTTCGTGCCATTGTCGAAAAACAAATTAACAGCTTTTACCCTGATGCAGAAATCAAACAAATAGAGGATTATAGTATTTTTGTTCCGAAGGGGGGATCAGCAGCTTCATATGTAGTACAAAAAAGAAATTATCTATTCCCAATTAAAACATATAGGCAACTCGAAGCTGATCCACTTTCAAGTATTACCAATGCCCTAAGCAAAATTCCACACGGAGAAGGAGCATCCTTACAATTTGTGATTAGGCCTGCTGGAAATTCCTGGCAAGCGGAATGCAAAAATCGAATCAAACAGATGCAGAAAGGAAACGGTTTTGCTGATTATGGAAAATCTTCTTTTGTTATAAAAATACTCAAAGGATTTATCGACACAATTAGTGCTGGCGGAAATTCCAGCGAAGCAGAAAAAACGGTAACGCTTACTCCATCTCAAGAAGAAATTATCAAAGCCGTACAAGAGAAATCTTCCAAAGTTGGATTCGAAACCAATATCAGATTAGTAGCATCTGCTCCGACCAAAGAAAAGGCAGAGGACTTATTGAGAGAATTGGAAAATTCCTTTACACAGTTTAATTCTCCCGACACTAACTCCTTGAAAGTCAATGAAACCTTTTTAAACAAAGCTGGCTATTTGAATAAAACTATCTATAATTTCATCTTCCGCAATTTTGAGAGAAAAAGAAAACTGATTTTGAATACAGAAGAGCTTGCCAGTTTATTTCATTTTCCGGTATTTACTACTGGCACTCCACAAGTGAAATGGCTGAAAGCAAAACAAGCTGCAGCGCCATCAGACCTACCGAACGAAGGATTGATTCTGGGTCACAATACCTATCGCGGAGATGATCGAGTTGTCAGAATTGGCAGAGAAGACCGTCGCCGACATATGTATATTATCGGACAAACTGGAACTGGAAAATCAGGATTTCTGGGCGAGCTAATCAAGCAAGATATACTCAACGGAGAGGGTGTTTGTGTAATTGACCCTCACGGAGATTTAGTTGAAGATGCATTGAATTGCGTGCCAAAAGAAAGAGCAGAAGATGTCATTGTTTTTGATCCCTCAGACACTGAAAGACCACTAGGATTGAATCTTCTGGAATATGATCCAAATTATCCAGAACAAAAAACTTTCGTAATCAACGAGATGATCAAAATATTTGATAAATTATATGATCTCAAATCAACAGGCGGTCCAATGTTTGAATCATATATCAGAAATGCCATGCTTTTGATTATGGACGACCCAGCATCTGGCTCGACTTTAATTGAAATTTCAAAGGTATTAGCCGACCCAGACTATAGAACATACAAACTATCAAAATGTAAAAATTTTACCGTAGTTAATTTCTGGGAAAAAGAAGCTCAAAAAGCTGGTGGCGAGGCGTCTCTGGCAAATATGGTTCCTTATATTACCAGTAAATTAACGCAATTTATTTCAAATGATACGATGCGACCAATAATTGGGCAACAACACAGTTCTATCAATTTCAGAAAGATAATGGACGAGAAAAAAATACTCTTGGTTAATTTGTCAAAGGGGAAAATTGGAGAAATGAATGCCTATTTGCTTGGGCTTGTGATTGTCGGAAAAATTTTGGTTTCATCTCTGAGTAGGACTGACATTCCTCAGGAAGAAAGAAAAGACTTCTATTTTTATATCGATGAGTTTCAAAATTTTACCACAGACAGTATCTCTACGATTCTCTCTGAAGCAAGAAAATATCGACTCTCTTTAAATATTGCCCATCAATTTCTCGGTCAGCTTCCTGAAGAAATTCAAAAATCAGTTTTTGGTAATGTTGGAACAATTGTATCTTTCAGAGTTGGACCAGAGGATTCAGAATTTCTTTCCAAGCAGTTTAAACCTGTTTTTAATGAACAAGATTTAATCAATATTGCCAACTTCAATGCATATCTGAAATTGATGATTAACGGTACAATTAGTCAAGGTTTCAATATGGCAACTTACGCTCCAAAGAAAGGAGATGTGAATATTGCCAAAGCCATCAAAGAACTTTCTCGATTGAAATATGGGAAAACGAAAGAAATAATTGAAAGAGAAATAATAGAGAGGTCCAAAATGGAAAACCTCATTTGAGTCTTTATAAACAAGGTCTAGCAATCTATATTTAATTTAATCCCAATCAGTAGAGACGACGATTTATCGCGTCTCAAATCGTTTTAATTTTAATCCATACTTAATCCCATATTCAAGTCGCGATGAATCGCAACTCTACATTACAAATCTAATATATTTTTATTGTGCCTCTTGATTTCTGGAGCTCAGGTTTCAACCTATAAAGTTGGTTTTTTTGTGATTAACTTACACTCCGAAGAGTGAACTTCAATTAAATTCATTTTCATCTTTCCCTTGCCAAATGATTATTATTTGCTATACTAGCTAGGTAATTGCGGGTGTCGTATAGTGGCTTATTATGCTAGCCTTCCAAGCTGGAGAGGTGGGTTCGATTCCCATCACCCGCTCCATATCATGTTTTGATAATAAGTATATATTGCTGAAAATACAAATGAAAAATTATTTATATATTATAAACATCAACAAAAAAACGGCTACTTTGAAAGTAACGCTGTTTTTTTGTTTAATTTTCGCATTATTTATTTCTCTTAAAAACGAGGTAGCGGCAGCGAGCGAACTCGAAGGTACAACATTCCTAATTGATTCATCTTATGACTATAATAATCGCTCAGAAATACAAGCCAGCTTGAAAAAAACAAATACAAATGCATATTTTTATGTCGAGAATGATTATTATAATAATTTATCAAATAATCAAAAGGAAGATTTTAATTTAAGCTTAAATTCATTGGCGAGTGATTTTGATAATATAATTTATCCGAGAATGCGAAATATCTTTGGGACAGAGTGGAATCCAGGGATAGATAGTGATAGCAAAATCACAATTCTCTTCACAAAAACAAGTGAGAATGTTGGGGGATATTTCAACCCTAATGATGAATATAGAAAAGAAAGAATAGTTGACGGAAAAAGTAATGAAAAAGAAATGATATATCTGAATATCGCATTTATTGATAATAAGAGAATCAAAAGTTTTCTGGCACATGAATTTCAACACATGATTACCTGGTATAAAAAGAATAAGCTCAGAAATATCTCAGACAATGTCTGGCTCAATGAGGCAAGGTCTGAATATGCTTCGACGGCTATCGGTTATGATAATGATAGCACTGATAATGACAGTTATAATATCAGCAATTTGAAAGCAAGGATAAATAGTTTTAAATCGAATCCAGTTGATTCGATTACGGAATGGCAAAATAAGATAGATGATTATTCATCTGTCAATCTTCTGTCCCAATACCTAGCCGGTCAATTTGGTGAAAATATTTTCAACCTGATGCTCAGCAACGATAAAGTTGGGATCGAAAGCATCAACGAAGCTTTATTGGCCTTGAATCGAGAAGAGACCTTTCGGTCTGTATTTGAAAACTGGTCTATCGCAAATTATTTGAATGACACTACAATCGAATCAAATGGTAAATATGGCTATACGAACACTAATATAAATTATGATAATTTTCATATTTCACCTCAAAATCAATATCTGATTAGTAATGACAATGTAATTAATATTTCAAATTCTATCAAAGATTGGACAAGTGAATATTATGTATTCAATTTAACAGCAGAAGAATATGATAGCAAAGATAAAATCAAAATAAGTTTTACTGGTGATAACTCAGGACAGTTTTCTGTTTCATCTGTAATCTTTTATCAAAATGGCGAGATTGAAGTTAAAAACTTAGAAACAAGCACAAACCAGAGCATAACTAACTATATACCACTATCAAAAAATAATATTTCTTCTTTTGCACTAATACCAACGAGTTATAAAAACGATACCAACTTTGGCAGTAATATCAATAAATATACATATTCTTTATCACTAGAGATTATCAACAACAGCATCTTTGGAGATGATTCTCTTTTGAAATCGAACAATGATTCCAAGATTTACTTAATCGAAAAAAATAAAAAAAGATGGATTAATAGTGTTCAGTCTTTTGTTTCAAATGGATATGATTGGAAAAACGTAGTGGTTGTGACCGATAATGAAATAAGCCAATTTCAAGATGGAGAAGAAGTAACGATTTTCCCCGTCAATGAAAATTCAAGACTCAACGGAAGCTTATTCAGAAGCCTAACTGACTCCAAGGTCTATTTAATCAAAGATAATTACAGAATATGGATAACCAGTGCTCAAACTTTTGTTTCGCTGGGGTATAAATGGAAGGATGTGGTGATTGTGACTGACCGTGAATTAAATAGATATATGAACGGAGAAAGTATCTAAATCAATTAAAAAAATCAAAATCGTAAATTTTTACTGGCTCCATCCTCTCGAGTGGAGCCTTTTGTAATTTATGGTGGGCATACACAGTTTTATAATTTGCAAAGACGACAATTTCCATGCGGGAGCTGGTTAGCAACCCGTTCCTATTGTTTTTAAGTTTCGATCATTCGTTCTTATAGATGTGTCTGAATAGATATGTTTTATGAGATTAAGAAGCATAATGGAACTGGTTTCAAACCAGTTCCCACGAGATCTCTCAGCAGTGCCTCGTGGTCGCGACCGACAAAAATATGCAGAAGTTTTTTAGAATGAAAAAGCTTTGCCCCAACCCCTCCTTGCTCAAAGAGTGGATTTTTATAATGAGATTGAAAAAGTCTGCTAGACCGAATTGACAAATTTTGATATAATAGAAGAACTTAACAAAGAGCTATGAAAAAAAACAATAAACTAACTTCAAAGAAAAGCGTAATTTTCAAGTTGTTCTTGACGATTGCTTTCTTTATGATTTTTTTTAACGAACAAGCTCTGGGAGCTGTAGAAATTCCAAAAATTATTTCCAGATTGGATTGGGGAGCCGATGAGTCAAAGATGACTTGGCCTGCAGAAAATGCCAAGGTACAGAAATTCGTAATTCATCATACGGCTAGTACGAATCTTGTCCCGGATTCAGATGGTAGCGGAGAATATAAAAACATGGTTAATAATATTTATAATTACCACAGCGGAAGCAAGACTTGGTATGACGACAATGGAGAATATCTTGGATTTGGAGATATTGGATACAACTATCTGATTGATCCAAATGGAAATATTTATGAAGGAAGGTCGGGAGGCAATGGAGTTATCGCAGGTCATGTTAGTGGATTTAATTCGGGAAGTATAGGCATCTCTGTTATTGGAAGATATCAGGATTATATCGATAGCGAAAACAAGCCAGTTGCCTCAGACCCAGTAACCCCAGCTATCAAGCAATCTCTTGTGAATTTAACTGGTTGGTTGGCAGCTAATAATAATATCAAATTAAACAGTATTACAAATTTCAATGGTAAAAATATTGACGGCTTAGTGGGTCACAAAGATTTGGCACCGACTATTTGCCCTGGTGAAGAATTATATAAACAATTAAGCACAATCCAAAATAACGCTAGCATTATTGAAAATGCCTACAACAATTATGCTTATCAAATTAATGGAGATAGTGCTATATATATTATCAGTGATGGTCATAAAATAAGATTTGAATCAAAAGAACAACTACCGAATAGCTACAAAAATCGCACAGTCAAACAAATTTCCCAATCACAACTTGATGCTTATAAATATAAAACTCTTATTACTTATCCGAATGGAAGCTTGCTACAAGAGTTTGAGAAAAACATGGTTTTTTTGTTGCAAAATGGACAAAAAAGAGCAATGGAAATGAGTGGCGAAGAATTTATCAAGATGGGCTTTGCAACCAAGGACATCATCAAAGTGTTCTCTAGTGATTTGAAAATTTATCAAGCTGGCTTGAATGTCAAATATGCACCAGACGGAAAATTAATCAAAGATAACAAGGGGACTGTATATTTAACTGAAAATGGTAAGAAAAAACAATTTACATCCTCCGCTCTTTTTGAATATTTAGGCTATCAATGGAAAAACATAGAAGATAGCAAATTAACAGCATTCTATCTTGATGGATCCAAAATGATTTACCCCAATGGAATTCTGGCAAAAAGCAACAAAAAAGACACAACATACTTAATCGAAAACAAACAAAAAAGAAATATTTCTTCTGATACACTTTTGCAAATTTTAGGATATAAATCAAAAAATATTATTTCAATTAATGACGATGAATTAGCAAATTTTCCACAGGGGAAAAAGCTGAGTTATCCAGACAATACCTTGGTCAAAGCAACTGATTCTCCTGCAGTTTATATTGTTCAGGATGCCAAAAGAAAAGAATTCACATCAGCCGTACTATTTGAAAAGTCTGGTTATGATTGGAAAAATATTATTAGTATCGAGAGAGGTGAACTTAATAGCTATCCGCAGAATGGGAAGGTCTTATATCCTGACGGCTTGCTAATTAAATCAGTGGACAGCCCAACTGTCTATCTTCTGGAAAGCAAAAAAAGAAGAGAAATAACTTCTGAAAATTTACTGAAAATACTCGGTTACGCTTGGAACGACATAATTTCAGTAGACCCAGTCGAAATGAAAGATTATCAAGTCGGAAAAGAGATGGTTTATCCTGACGGCACCTTGATCCAAAGAGCTGGATTTCCAATTATCTTTCGAATTGAAAATGGAAAAAGAAAGGAGTTTACTTCGCAAGACTTGTTTGAAGCCATAAATAGTAAAATCTCAGATATTCAAACTCTTGAAAGAGAGGAATTCCTACTTTATAAAAACGGTGGTTATGTCCATTATCCAGACAATACTTTGATTCGGGAAGTAGGCAATGACGGAGTATATATCATAAAAAAAGGTGAAATTCAAAAAATCAAATCTCTCGAGGAATTTCAAACTGCAGGCTATCAATGGTCTAAGGTCATAGACATTTCCAAAACAGAGATGAATTTATACAGAACGGTCGTCAAAACGCTTCCTATAGCGACACCAGAAGAGATTGAGCAACCAGCAGAAACAAAACAAGATATTGAAACCCGAGATCCTCAGATAGAACCTGAAACAGAAGATGAATTTCCCTCAGGAGAAGAACCAATTATCAGAGTTGCAATATATCCAACAAAATCAGAAAATGTTGTAGTGAGTGCAAACGGAAATTATACGGTAAGTTATTTTAATTCAAATGGAAAGATAATCAAAACCGAAAGGAAAGCTGAAAATGAAAAGACTGTAGTTCCATATTTTAATTTGACGAATTATGTTAAATTTATTCCAGATTCAAGGGATGTAATTTTAGAAATATTTTCTTATGAAGATCGTCCACTTTGGAAGCCGTCTTTGAATGACAATAAGTTTAGGGGAAATATTGAAGTCAAATATTCCAAAACCTCAGAACAATTATGGGTTATAAATGAACTGCCCTTGGAAGACTATGTCAACGGAATTGCAGAAGCAGATAACGATAGTCCAGAAGAATATCTCAAGGCTTTTGGGACAATTGCCAGAACTTATGCCATGTATTATATTGAAAAAGGAGGGAAACACGAAGGGGAACCATTCCAGCTGAAGAATAGCACACCGACTGATGGCATTATTCCCCCAAATGGAAATGACCAAGTCTATAAAGGATATAATTTTGAAATGAGAGCACCAAATATTATAGCCACTAATAAATTAACGGCGGGATTTGTCATTGAGTATAGTGACAAACCAATTGTGGCCGCATATTCCTCAGACACTGGGGGAGTGAGCAAAAATGCTTGTGATGTTTTAAGCAAAACATACTGTGACGCTAATTTTGCATATCTTCATGGTGGAGTCAAAGATCCAGCAACTACAATTCACGATGAAAGCAAAACATCTCTAAGTCATGGTGCTGGTATGAGTGCCGTAGGAGCATATCAAATGGCAAAAGATGGAAGTGATTGGCAAGAAATTATAAGTCATTATTATGAAGGGGTTAATATTGCGAAGTATTATTAACTTGTTTAAACTAAAAAAATGTACACATTTATAAATTTTAAGAATTTGCTTTCGGCTTTGATTATATCTATAGCTAGCACCAACATCGCCACAGCTTCAGCTCCCGTAGTGACAGTTCCCAACCCAAGTTCGTCCAATGAATTTTCAATCCTGATTGGAAAATTTTTTGGAGTCATTCTTTCGGTTTCAGGATCAGTTGCACTGCTTATTCTAATCGCAGGAGGAATTATGTATATAACCTCAGCTGGCAATGAGCAGAAAGTAGCAAGCTCAAAAAAAATAATTACCTATACCATTCTAGGACTCATGCTAGTTCTGGCAGCCTACTCAATTTCTCTCGTCATAAATAATATCATAACCTAATCAATATGAAAATAATTAACAAATTTCTTGCTCTTGTTTTATTAACGCTCTTTGTGACAACAAACAAGATTAATGCAGTTTCTATAAATATTCCAAATCAGCTTGAAACTAGTAGTTTTTCTGAACTTGTTGAAAAGGTTTTGGGGTGGCTACTTTCTGTTGCTGGTTCACTAGCACTACTAATGTTGATTGCTGGAGGAATAATGTATGTCACTTCGGCAGGAGATGAGCAAAAAGTCGCTAACTCAAAAAAACTAATTACTTGGACTGTTTTGGGATTAATGTTAGTCCTTGCTTCGTATTCGATTATTATGGCTTTGCACTCAATCTTGACATAGCAAGAAAATATTTTTAACAATAAGAAAAATATGAAAAAAATGGTTTATATTATTTTGCTAAATTGGAATAATGAAGAAGATACTCTTGAATGTATAAAGTCTCTGGAAAAGATAACTTACAGCGATTGTAAAATTATAGTCGTTGACAATGGCTCTGAAGAAAAATCTATTCAAAAAATTCGAAAGGAATTTCCAAAATTAAGCATCATCCAGAATGAAAGCAATCTTGGTTTTGCTGGTGGAAATAATATCGGCATCAAATATGCGTTTGCAAATGCGGCCGACTATGTTCTCCTTCTTAATAACGACACCACAGTTAAAAAAGATTTTCTGACTAAGCTTGTCGAAACAGGGGAATCCGAGCAAAAGATTGGCCTTCTTGGTTCAAAAATATTTTTTTACAGTGAACAAAATCGAATTTGGTCCGCTGGTGGAAAAATAAATTGGCTAAAAAACAAAGGAACACATATTGGATTAGATCAGATTGACAAAGGACAATACGATAAGACGAAAGAAGTTGATTATTTGACTGGTTGTTGCTTGTTAATCAAGAGAGAAGTGATCGAAAGGATAGGAACACTAGAGGAAGATTATTTTCTCTATTATGAAGATACTGATTTTTCACTACGCGCCCAAAATGCTGGCTATAAGTGCATCTATGTTCCAGAATCAAAAATTTATCACAAGATTTCAAGATCAACGAATCCAGGATCGGATAGCTATATTTACTATCATGTTCGAAATGGTCTGGTAATGGCAAAAAGGAGTGGGAGTGCTTTGACAAAATTGGCTTTATATCCCTATTGCTTGATTTTGTTTTGTAAACAAATTATCAAAATCATATTTATACCAAAAAAAAGACCCTGGGCATGGGCAGTACTTTCAGGATTGAATGATTTTATATTCGAAAAAATGGGAAAGGCTCGACCAGACATCGGGATAAGGGCATAACTAATTTTAAAAATAAAAAAGGGTAAATAATTAATTGTCTTTGATAAGCTCAATTATTTACCTGTAAAATTTACAAATTTATTTCTGCAAATTTGCTTCTCTTTTTTTGATGTTTTCCTCCATTCTTTCAATTTTCTTTCTCAATCTTTTGATTTTTTCTCCAAGATTAACTTTGACGCCAGAGTTTGGTCTAGGCTCTTCGAAAGAGTCTCTTGTCAATTTTCGCAAATCTTCTTTTGCCTTCTCTAAATCCGTCTTTTGCTGTTCCAATGTTCCTGGATTATGGTTCTTCATTTTTTCCCTCAATTTTATTTCAACAACCTAAAAATAACACAATTCATCTTCACCTGTCAAGAAGAAGGTAGGCTATTGGAAGATTAATCATATATTTTAAAAAAACATGTCAAAACATAAGTTTTATATTAAAGGAATTCATTGTAAGTCGTGCAAAATTATAGTTGAAGATATCCTTACTGGGGAAGATAGCGTAAGAACAGTTTCTGTTGACATGAAAAGTGAAGACGTCGAAATTGAAACCGACCTTTCCAGAAACAGAGAAGAGATGAAAGAGTTTTGGTCTGATATTCTCGAAAAACATGGTTATGAACTTCTCGATAAAAGAGAGACTAAGGAGAAAGGAGAAATATACACTGCCTTGGCAGTTGGTATTCTTTTCCTGGCCCTGTTTATATTTCTACAAAAGTCAAGGATTCTCAATCCTGGACTTGGTGAAGAGTTCAATCTCTGGACAGCTCTTTTTTTGGGAATTATCGCCTCTCTTTCTTCATGTCTCGCAATTGTTGGCGGATTAATTCTTAGTCTCTCTGCAAAAATTTCACAAGACATTAATTCTTCAAAACCAATCTATTCCTTTCATTTAGGCAGGCTCTTGAGCTTTATGGTTTTTGGCGGAATACTAGGAGCAATTGGCGATGCTATTGCCGTTAGCCATGAAGTTTCGACGGTTTTTGGACTTATAGCAGCTATCATTATGATTGTTTTAGGGATTAATCTTCTAGGCCTATCCAATTTCTTCAAACGGTTTCAAATTACTCTACCTCGCCATGCCTTTGATTTCATCAAAAAGATTGAAAGTGGTTCACTCGCACCATTTCTTATTGGTGCATCAACTTTTTTTCTGCCTTGTGGCTTTACTCAATCAATGCAGATCATGGCTCTCTCAAGCGGTTCAATTTTGCAAGGAAGTTTAATTATGACTATTTTTGCTCTGGGCACTTTGCCGATTTTGGCTATAATTTCATTTAGCTCTTTCAAATTTGCGCATACCAAAAATGCCTCACTTTTTTTCAAATCCTCAGGTGTTATTGTAATTGGATTTGGAATTTTTGCTCTTTTCTCAGGACTAGCCAGCTTAGGAATTATCGAACCTTTATTTAATATCTAAATACTCATGACGCAAAAATTAATTATTGCAACTTGTATATTTCTTGGGCTGGGTCTATTATATTCTTCCTTGTCTAACTCAAATAAAAAACCAACTGAAAATGGTGTAACTGCAAATAGCGCCGTGCAAATTGAAAATGGTGTTCAGGTAATTAAGATTACTGCCTATGGTGGCTATAATCCCTTTCAAATCCCAGCCAAAGCTGGAATAAAATCACGACTCGAAATTCAGACGAAAGGAACTTACGACTGTTCTTCAGCTCTTGTTATACCTTCCTTGCAATATAAAACAAATTTGCCTCCGACAGGAAAGACAATCATTGACATACCTCTTCAAGAAAAAGGTTCAAAGATTACAGGACTCTGTGGTATGGGAATGTTTTCATTTAATATCTATTTTGAATAAAATATCGTTTAGTCGTCATATTTATCTAATCACTTAGGTTAAAAAATACCCTTGGAAAATGTGTCCAAGGGTTTATAGCGTGCTAGTGTTTAATTAATGTCTAAATACCCATAAATTTCTGTTGGTATTCTTTTAATTCAAAACCAGTCAACATTACAAATATTTTATGATATCGTTCCGTTGTTTCGGAAATTATTTCTTCTGGAACCGTAACCCTGTGAACGAAATCTACATGTTGCTTGTTCTCAGGATCAAGATTATTAATTCCAATTATCTGGTTTCCGTCAGAATCACTAAATGGTGTTATAACTTTCTTTCCCCATTCTCGAACAACCTCCTTGTCATAGAAAACGGGATCTCTGCCTTCTTCCATTGCCAAATTATAGTCATTGATTGTTACAAATCTTGAGCAATCTGGAGTTAATAACTCATCTCCAATTTCATCTAGCCCTTCAAATTTCGCGTCTAATATTATAATTCCGCGTCTAAATGCATAACGAAAAGCCTTCTTATATGCTGACTTAAACATTTCGATTGATTTTTCTCCTCTTAAACCCAAGTCTTTAATATATTCTGCTACAGTAATATTAATATCCTTGGCTCCTTTTGTTGACGGAGTGAAAATTGGCTCATCAAGTTTAGTCCACTTTGGAAGATTGATTGGCAATCTATTTCCTCCTGCCATACCGGTTTTTTGATAATCTTTATATACTGAGCCGCCAATATAGTATCGAAAAATCGATTCGAATGGAGGAATTTCAATATTTTTAACAACAAGACAATTCCTCGCTGATATTTTTGGAAATAGCTCAATGAGATCGTGAATCATACTTTGATTTGGATGCATAGATGAATATGCCAGATGATTCGGAATTTTTTTCAGTATTCCCGTGAGCCAGAAATGAGTTAAAGCTGTTAAGACCTCACCTTTAAATGGTACTCGTGCATTCAGGACAAAGTCAAAGATACTCAGTCTGTCCGTAGCCTCTACAATTCGTAAGTCATATCGTCCAGGATATTCATATGAATTACGAACTTTTCCGACATGGAATGGATCTATAGCGAATTTCTTTAAATATGTCTTTGTGTCCGATTCTGCAACTTCTATTGGTATTAATGCCAAGTCTATCAACTCCTTTATTTTTGTTTCTGTTATATTTATTTATTTATTTCAAAGAACATTACTGTTTCTCAGCAACCCTCCTTATACGCTGATGTTATCAAACTCCTATTTTTTGTCAAATTCAAAACAACCTGTTATACTAAACCCATGAAAAAACGAATATTTATGGCAATTGAAGTGCCAGATGAAATTAAGAGAGAGCTCCTATCCTATGAAAAAAAATGGGATAATTTGCGTATCAAATGGATAAATTTCTATAAAATACACCTCAGTATCGAATTTCTTGGCGAAGTTGACAAAAATGATCTTGACTCAATCATAGCTGCCACTCAAGAAACAGCCGCAACCCTGAAACCTTTCGAAGTAAAACTCGACAGAATTGTACTAGGGCCTAATCCAGCTGAAGCGAAAATGTTCTGGTCGACAATCCGAGTTGAGACAGAAATGAAAGAATTGCGAAAAACACTACATATGAATCTACATACGCAGAATTATAATTATGAATTCGGACCTTTCAAGCCTCACATTACAATTGCCAGAGCGAGAGGAAATCAGTTAAAAGGAAAACAAACTAATGTAATATTAAAAGATCTAAAATTTCAAGTTGAATCTATTAATCTTATTGAGAGTCAACTCCGTCCTAATGTTGAAAAGATTAGACTTGTCAAAAGTTTCAGATTAGGAGAATAATTATTGGGTCATACGAAATTTCATACTAGATTAAGTTTTATAATTAGGGGCTACTGATTTTCATCTATCTTTTGTAAAATGAGATAAATTTATATCAATCTAAAAATATAATTTTGTTAATTTAAGCTAGTTTTTTACACACCCCCAACCCCCTCTCAAGAGGGGAATCCTCCTTGCCTCCCCTTATCCAAAGGGAGGATTAATCGGAGAAAATCAGCAGACCCTAATTAGTAGAGACGACGATTTATCGCGTCTCTTAGATTTTTTTGGAGCTCAGGTTTTAACCTGTAAAATTGTGTTTTTTGCGACTAGCTTACACTCTGAAGAGTGAACTCCAGCCTAATCCATCCTAAATTTGCATGAAGAAAGAAACACTGACAAATATACGAATTGATAAGATAACCACCAAAGAAGTTCTTGAGAAAATCAAGGGTTTTTTATTATCCGATAATCAGCACTATCTGATTACGCTGAATCCAGAGATGGTGCTCGAAGCGCAAAATAATAATCATTTCAAAAATATCATCAATCAGTCTGACATCGTCTTTGCTGATGGAACTGGAATCTTATGGGCATTGGATTTTCTGAAGAGAACTAAAGAATCTTCTTTCCTTGGTTTGTGGAAAAAATCGCAGTTAGAGTTTCTCTGGAAATTACTATCGATAATATCTATTTTATATAATTTTGTTTATACAGTCATAAACTTACTATTTAACGCGAAATATCGAAATAATATTTTACAATATAAAATACCCGGAATTGATTTAATATATGAAATATGTAGATTAGACATAATCGAAAATCAAAGAATATTTTTGCTTGGGGCAGAGGAGGGAGTGGCAAGAAAAGCTGCTCTTCAACTGAAAGAAGCATTTCCAAACATAAACATTGTGGGAGCAGAGGAGGGGATTATTCGAAATCAAAAATCAGACATCAATAATCAGGAATTATTCAGACACATTAATAAAACTAAGCCAAACATTCTGTTAGTTGCCTTTGGTGCTCCCAAACAAGAAATCTGGATATCTGAAAATTTGAAAACCATTCCCAGCGTCAAACTGGCAATCGGAGTCGGAGGATCTTTTGATTTCATATCAGGTAAAATAAAACGAGCACCCCAATTTTTGCGAAAGCTTGGGCTAGAATGGGTTTGGAGATTAATTTTGGAACCAAAAAGAATTATAAGAATTTATAACGCCACGGTAAAATTTAGCTTTTTAATCCTGAAGAAAGCCCTGTCCAAATTACAAGACTAGCATTTCCCTTATTTCTGTTAGTCACGACAATGAGGCACGATTGAAAGATCTGTGAGCTATCTTAGTACGATTTTAATATATTATTTTCTCACCATAGCGGGATTCGAAATGACAAAATTTTTAGAATAATGCAGCTCTTATCTAAGGGGAAGAAAAATCGGAGAAAATCAGCAGACCCTAAATATTATAAATATGAAATATAACATTTTTAAAACAATAATATTCTTTTTGGGAGTGTTGTTTTTATTTTTTTATAAATCAATTGTCCATGGACTCAGTCTAGTCCCAGCTAGTGTTTTGTATAATATGGACAATATTTACAGAGGGTTTAACGACAAATCTGAAATATTTTCAAAAAATGACTTGCTGACAGACCTAGTTTATCAAATGTATCCTTGGTATCAACACGCGATTGACAGCATCAGTAATTTTGTTATTCCACTTTGGAATCCTTATAGTTTGACTGGTTTACCGTTTCTAGCGAATAGTCAATCTTCAATTTTTGAAATCACAAAATTGCTGTCATATATATTCTCGATTTCTGCCAAAGATTTTATGCTTTTTTCCGGATTTATTACTCTCTTCATGGCTGGTTTTTTCACATATCTTTATGCCAAAAATCTGAAAATTGGTGAACTGGGAAGCTCAATCAGTGGCTTAGTATTTATGCTTTCAGGACCGATTATCGTTTGGCTTGGATATCCTCTCGTGAGCACATTTATCTGGCTTCCTCTGCTACTTCTGGCAATTGATAAAATATTTGAAGAAAAGAATTATATCTGGGTTGTCATATTGTCTCTCTCAATCGCATTCCAATTTTTCGGTGGCAATCCCGAAATCTCCTGGTTTGTTTTGTTTATGTCTGCAATTTATACTCTGTTTAATATTTATAAATGCGGGATAAACAAAACTAAAAAGAAAACAATATTAAAAAAATCACTTTTAATTGTCGTCTCTTTGTTAATTGGATTAGCAATTGCATCTGTGCAATTGATACCGACATCAGAATTTTTGCTTCAAAGTAGTGAAATGAAAAAAGGCAGAACTGGACTGGCTCAAGAAAATTTCTTTCAAATTTCAGGTAGAGAGTGGAATGGTTGGCACAATATTTCAGATCTAAAAAGCTCCGCGGAAAATGTCATCTTGTTAGTTTATCCTGATTTTTTTGGCAATCCTGTATCAGATAATTATTGGGGGTCTGGCAATTATAATGAATCTGCTTTATATGTGGGAATTATTCCGTTGGTTTTTGCTATTATCTCATTTATAAGCATATTTCGAAGAAATCAAAAAAAGAAAAATAAACAAAATATACTATTCTGGTCAACAACTGCCTTATTCTCGTTTCTCGTTTTTATCTCTTTCCCAATATTTCGATTAGTGGCCTATTTACCGGTCTTTAATATTTCGATAATCGGACGCTTGAGGTTTATTTTTGTATTTGCACTAGCAATTCTAGCAGGTTATGGAGTTAATTATTTCATAACAAAAAAATGGAACTATTTGAGTAAGATAAAAATATTCAATGCTGTATATATATCCATAATGTTGTTAGTAATTATTTCAACATATCTATGGTTAAAATATGCGTCTTTAGGTATCAGTATAGAAGCTATTACCAATAAAATAATTTTCTTCATATTGATTTCTCTTCTTTTAAATATAATATTTTCAGTAATTCTGCTATATAAATCAAATTCAAATAAAAATAAAATAGCAAAACTTGCCCTAATTATCCTGATTGCGCTTGAATTATTTTCATCTGGTCAAAAATACCATCCAGTGATTGAAAAGAAATTTGTTTATCCCAAAACACCTGCCGTTGAATATCTGAAAAATAATACTGAGAATTTTCGCATTACGAGTTATAAAAAAAGTGTAAGCAAATTCATAACTTCAATGTCGCCAAACTCCAGCGTCGCTTGGAAATTACAGGATGTTAGAGGCTATGAAATTATCAAACCTTATAGATACGAAGAATTTGAGAGACATTTTGGATCATACACATATAATTTCTTTTCGCATAAAGTTTTTGATTTATTAGGTGTAAAATATTTTGTTCAAAGTATCTCTGACACGGAAAATGATTTTTTCAATCAGGACTCAGAAATTGATTTAGTATATAGCGATGATTTAGTTAATATATATGAAAATAAAAAAGTTATGCCTCGAGCATTTATTGTTTTCAATGTCCAGTTGGTCAAAGATCACATCGAAGCAATTGATAAATTTCTTGACGATTCATTTGACCCAAGGTATCAAGCACTACTCGAGAGCGAAGACAATATCGAGCAAAAATTAACAAATGAAAATATATCGCAATTTGAAACTGCTGAGATTATCACTTATTCCCCTCAAAGAGTTCAGATTAAAACAAATAGCAGTCAAGATGGGCTTCTAGTCCTCACAGATTCATATTACACGGGCTGGCAATCCTATATCGATAAGAAGGAAGTTGAAATTTATCCAGCAGACATAGCCTTTAGAGGCGTCTATTTACCAAAAGGTGAACACGAAGTTGTTTTTATATACGAACCAAAAAGCTTTCAATACTCAATCTATCTTTCCTTGATAGGACTTTTGATTTGCATTTATCTTATGATAAAAAGCACGCGAAAAAATTGATTTGATTTCTGATGGGAAATTATTTTGATTATGATTCTTATTTATGATAAAATGATAATATGAATAAAAAAGCAATCTACCTATCCGTAATTATACCGGCGTATAATGAAAACAAGCTTATAATTAACACCATTATATCTATCGAAGATTATTTTTTTCAGCGAAAATATATTTTTGAAGTAATAGTTGTGAACGATGCCTCAACTGATAATACTAAAAATTTAGTAGAAGGCTTGAAAAAAACATATAATAATATTACCTTAATATCCAATCAGATGAATATGGGGAAAGGCTATTCCGTCAAAAGGGGAATGGAAATTGCCGAAGGAGATTATCGTCTTTTTATGGATGCTGACAACTCAACCAGCATCGACCAAATTGAGAGCTTCTTGCAAGCTGCCAAAGAAGGATATGACGTTTCAATTGGAAACAGAAAATTAAAAAACAGTACTATCAGAACGAGACAATCTTTCTATAAGGAAATACTTGGTATAATTGGAAACTATCTAATTCATTTTTTCGCGATTTCCGACATCAAAGATACACAATGTGGGTTTAAATTATTTACCAAACAAGCAGCCATGAAAGTTTTTCCAAAATTAACAATCAACCGCTGGGGATTTGACATTGAAGCTTTGGCATTGGCAAATCAATACGGCTTGAAAATCAAAAGCATTCCCGTATCATGGATAAACAGAAAAGAAACAAAAGTGAAATTATCAGACTATGTTAAAACATTTGGAGAGTTATTAAAAATAAAAATAAATCAAATAAATCAAAAATATGACAACTGAAAATAAAAGAGAGAAAATCTTTTCGCAACTTCGAAAAGATTTGGTCAGTGGTACATGGGTATTGTTTTCTACCAAAAGAAATCAGCGACCGGATTTTTCAGTAAATAAGAAAACAAAGGAAAAGAGTATAACTGCTTCAAAAGAATGTCCATTTTGCAAAGAAAATATTGAGGACCAAGAAAAGGATATTTTGGTCTATACAAAGGAAGATGGCGACTGGAGTCTGAAAGTTTTCCCAAATAAATTTCCGGCCTTGTCTTCAGAATATAAAGATGTCAATATTAGAGAACATGGTCCATTTGAAGTTATGGATGGAGTGGGTTATCATGAAGTTCTCGTCACGGAAAGTCACGAGAAAGACATTGCCGATTTAGAGATTTTACAAGTGGCGGAAATTCTTGATGCCTATCAAGAGAGATACATTTCCTTAATGAACAGAAAACATATCAAATATATTTCTATCTTCAAGAATTACGGTCATGACGCGGGAGCTTCTGTTGCTCATCCGCACAGTCAAATCGTGGCTATGCCAATTGTTGACCCCGATGTCTTTCGAAGCTTGTCGGGAAGTGAAAAATATTTTAATTCTCATAATGAATGCGTGCATTGTGTTATGATTGGTTATGAGCAAGAGAGTGGGAAAAGGATACTTTTTGAAAATGAAGAGTTTATCGCTGTTTGTCCTTTCACCTCAAGGGTTTCATTTGAAATGAGAATCTATCCCAAAAAACATTTATCATATTTTGAGAGAATCACAGATGAACAGAAAATTCAGCTTGCAGAGGCAATGAAATTTTGTCTTTCAAAACTAAAGAAAAATTTAGACGACCCAGCTTATAATATGTTTTTGCATACATCTCCTTGCAATGGTCAACCTTATGATCACTATCATTGGCATTTTGAAATATTTCCCAAAACAAACACCTGGGCTGGTCTTGAACTTAGTACTGGGATTGAGGTTTGTGCAATTTTGCCTGAATGTGCCACTGAGATGCTGAAAAAATAAACAATAATCAAAGATCCAATGGATTTCTCAATATATTTTTCAAATTTATCACCTGAGTTGGCGACATTTATAATTTCTATGCTACCAGTTTCTGAACTTCGTGGAGCAATACCAGTCGCAATTGGGATTTATCATCTGGAGCCACTGCAAGCATATTTGATTGCAGTCATAGGAAACATCATACCGGTCTATTTTATTTTAAAATATATTGACCCTATCTCACAGTTTTTGATGTCCAAATCAAAATTATTTGATAAATTTTTTACTTGGCTCTTTGCCAGAACCAGAAGAAAGTATAACGGAAAATTTGAAAAATGGGGCGCGATTGCCTTGATTACTTTCGTGGCAATTCCTCTCCCCGTGACCGGTGGCTGGACCGGAGCAATGGCAGCTTTTGTCTTCGGCATACCTATGAAAAAAGCATTGCCCTTAATCACCCTCGGTGTTATGATTGCGGGAGTAATTGTGACTGGATTGAGCTTGGGAGTTTGGGGATTTTAGTTTTGTCATTTATGTTACTTCTTTAAATAATAAGTTATGAAAAAAATCATTGCCAATTCAAAAATATTATTTCATACTGTTTTAACGTTTATTTTTAATGTAAATGTTATTTATGCTCAGGAAACAAGCGAATGGGGTACAAATAAATTGCCAGTTGAAGTTCCTTTTGATATTTTGAGTTTTGCATATGAATATATTGAACAAACTTCAAAATGGCTTTCTTTTATATTATTTGCAATTTTAATTTTTATTTCATTCAAATATATTCTAAGCAGTATAAAGAAAGAAGAACAAAAAAAGAAGAGATTCAAAAAAATACTATTTCAATCATTCTTTTTGTGTCTATTTTTTACCATAATATATATTTTCATCGTGCTTATTTCTGGACCATGTTGTTTGGTATAAATTTAATTCGTATATAATTACATTCATATGAAAAAAATATATTTAGATTATGCGGCTACTACTCCAGTAGATAAAAAAGTCGTTGAGGAAATGATTCCATATTTTTCGGAAAAGTTTGGTAATCCTTCAAGTATTCATCAACTCGGGCAAGAAGCAATGGAAGGAATTGATAAAGCTCGCTCTCAAGTTGCTGATTTTCTCAATTGCGGTACCAACGAAGTAATTTTCACTAGCGGAGCAACAGAGAGCAATAATATGACAATTAAAGGTGTTCTCAAAGCTACGCAAGTTGAAAATCCTCATATTATCACTTCAGCGATTGAACATCATTGTGTTTTGAATTCCTGTGAAATAGTGCAAAAAGATAAAATTGCCGAAGTTTCATTTGTGAAAGTAAACAAAGATGGAATTATAAACCCCGATGACATCAAAAGTGCAATCAAAGAAAATACGGTTTTAGTGTCAGTGATGTATGGAAACAATGAAGTTGGAACAATTCAGCCAATTGCCAAAATCGGTCAAATGCTCAAAGAAGTCAACATTGAGAGAGAAAACAAAAAACTACCTAAAATTTATTTTCATACCGATGCTGTGCAAGCTGTAAATTATCTTTCTTGCGATGTTGAGGAACTGGGAGTTGATTTTCTCTCTCTTTCGGGACACAAGATTCATGGACCAAAAGGTGTTGGAGTTCTTTATATCAAGCGTGGGACAAAAATCAAATCAATCCAACAGGGAGGGGAGCAAGAATATAATCTTCGTGCAGGAACTCATAATGTCCCTGGAATTGTCGGACTTGGAAAAGCGATTTCACTTGTTTTGGAAAACAGAGAAAAAATGGACGCAATCAAAGAACTTCGTGATTATCTGATAAATGAAGTCGAAAAAAATATTCCGAACTCTCGACTAAATGGTTCAAGGGAATTCAGACTTCCCCATAATGCTAATTTTTCATTTCAAGGAGTAGAAGGGGAGAGTCTTCTGATGATGCTCGACCAAGAGGGTATTGCAATCTCAACTGGTTCAGCTTGCTCCTCGGCCTCACTGGCACCTTCTCATGTTCTTTTGGCTATGGGAATTCCACCCGAAATTGCTCATGCCAGTATCAGATTTACACTAGGAAAAGAAACTACCAAGGATGAAATTGACTATACTTTGAAAGTTTTGGTTGAAAAGATAAAAAGATTGAGAGAAATTTCCGGGATGTAGGAAAGATGCCTTTATTTTCTAATTTTACATTAATATTTAGGGTTCTTTGATACCTATGGCGGACAAAAAGCCTAGTTTATTTCCTAAAATTATTAAAATTGGCACACCTCTTGTCATTCCCTTGTAGAAGGGAATCCAGGATTCAAGGTATGACTTTATTAGTCTTATATATTTAGTTTCGGAATCTATATAAAATTAAATGAAATATTTTTGGAAGCAATCTTGTTTATAAATATTATAAAAAATATGTTTAATCTATTTAAAAAGAAAATAGTAAACTGCGAAAAATGTTTTAAGCCATCTGAAAAATATCATAAATTTGATCCAAGCTATCGCGGTCAGTTTAGGGATGCAAAAAAAATGAAATTATGTACATTATGTCTGATGAAAGAGTATAAAGATTACTTAAATAAATTTAGGTATAATGCCATAGTAGTTGAGCCGTTAAACAAATATACCGCTTATCAATACTATACCTTTGAAGATATGATCAAAAACGATTGGTGGCCAAGTGATGAAATTGAAAAATTAAGGAAAATAGCCAGTAAAGGAAATTGTGTTAAATGTGATGAAGAAACATCCTTAACTCTGTGTTCTCCAGAAATATATCATAATGAGCCAGCTGATGGGAAATTTTATACGGACGACATTGAGAATCTGAATATGAAACATTTATGTTCAGATTGCTTGTGTGACCATATCGAAAAAATTATAAGAGAGAAAAATATTTTTTTTGATGAAGTTTTTCCGATAAGAACAGGCGACGGTCTTATGACATCTTTTGAAACTTAATTAAAAAAACAATAACTTATGCCACAAAAAGAACAAGTTGATTTAATTGTATACAATGGAGTTGTTTTGACTATTAATGATAGTGATGAAATTATTGATGGTGGAGCCGTTGTGATTAAAGGAAACAGAATTATTTTTCTCGGAAAATCAGAGGAGATCAAAAATAAATATGAAGCAGAAAAAGAAATTGATGCGAATCGGGGAGTGATTATGCCAGGATTCGTGAATACCCATACACATTTAGCAATGAGCGTCTTCAGAGGGTTGGCAGATGATTTGCCTCTTGATAAATGGTTAAACGAGCATATTTTTCCAGCTGAAGAAAAATTCATCAACAAGGATTCCGCCTATTGGGGAAGTTTGCTTTCTTGTGCCGAACTGATTCTTTCAGGAACTACAACTTTTTGTGATATGTATTTTTTTGAGAAAGAAACGGGATATGCAGCTGAAAAAGCTGGCATCAGAGGAATTATCGGAGAGGGAATCGTCAGCGAGTTCGGAGATGAAAACGAAATCTTTGCCAGTAAAATGGAACTGACTGCAGAGCTTCTCGATAAATTTGAAGATAGCGGCTTGGTTTCAACTGCCGTAGAACCTCATAGTTGCTATACTTGCAGTAAGGAAATTTTAATCAAATGCAAAAGATTTGCCGACGACAATGATTTACTTTTCGTTACTCATCTGGCGGAGACGAAAAAAGAAGTTGAAGAAATCCAAAATAAACTTGGAATGTCACCCGTTGAATATCTGGAAAAAATTGGCGTTCTAGATAATCGAACTCTTCTGGCACATTGCGTTTGGCTTTCTGAAAAAGATATTGAAATCCTCAAAAAAAGAGATGTAAAAATTTCGCATTGCCCAAACAGCAACATGAAGCTTGCTTCCGGAATTGCTCCAATCGGAAAATTACTTAAAAAAAATATAATTGTCAGCCTTGGAACAGACGGGTCAGCGAGCAACAATAAACTTGATATGTTTTGTGAAATGGGTTGTGCCGCCAAATTAGCAAAAGTAGCAACATTAAACCCTGAAGTATTGACTGCTCGAGAGACAATCCGCATGGCCACCATAAATGGCGCAAAAGCCTTGAGAATGGAAAAAGAAATCGGAAGTTTGGAGATTGGAAAAAAGGCTGACCTGATTGTCATAGATTTCGATAAACCTCACTTAATTCCCGTCTATGACTATTACTCAAATCTTGTATATTCAGCGAATGGTAGCGACGTTAATACATGCATAATTGACGGAAAGATTGTCATGGAAAATAGAAATATATTATCGTTTGACATTGATGAAACTATGCAAAAAGTGAAAGATATTGGCGAAAATATAATATAACTTAAGAACAAATTGAAGGACAGTCCTTTTGCGTTTTTCTGAAAATATATGAGAAAAATATTGTCAATCAGTATTTTTGAAATAGACTCTTCGAAGGACAGTCCTTTTTTCAGATAATTCATATTGTACTTACGGAAAAATATTTAGTTGATATCTTTTAGAAAAATAGATACTACGTTCATCGAGATTAACTTTGTGCAATGTATCTATAAAATATAAAAGATTTACTACCATTATTTAGACACCATTATTTAGATGCTTTACATAAATTGTAATTCGTAGTAATATACCTAAGTAAAAAATAACAATCCTGGGTAGGTACCAAAGCGGTCAAATGGGACTGGCTGTAAACCAGTTGGCTCAGCCTTCGGGGGTTCGATTCCCTCCCTACCCACATATTATTTCGTGAATTTGCCAAAATATAGTTTTGCATATTTATAACAACCTGTTGAGGTTGAAAATATCATTTTACCAGATACACTGCGTGAACAAGTACTATCATCCTATCAAAAAATGATATTGTTGAAATTTCTGCAGGAATTTTTTTGATTTAAGATTTAATCATTTTTGAGTTTCAAATAAAGTGCCCAAAAAATTAATCAACAATATTTATCGTTTAAAAATAGGCCATGCTGGATAAAAACAAAAATTTACCAAACCACATCGCTATAATTCCAGATGGAAATCGAAGATGGGCTAAAAAACACAAACTTGAAGCTTGGATTGGTCACAAAAAAGGCGCAGAATATATCGAAAAATTGGCTGATGTTTTAATTGAAATGAATATTCCATATCTTTCTTTCTGGGGCTCTTCAAAAGATAATTTGCAGAAAAGACCGAAAGAAGAAGTTGCTTTTTTATTACAACTTTTCAAAGAAAAATTTTTAGAGCTATCAGAAAGCGAGAAGGTGACAAAGAATGAGATGAAAATTAATATAATTGGAGATTGGAGAGCTCAATTTCCAGAAGATGTGAAAAAGGCACTTAATCAAGCTATTGAGAACACAAAAAACTACAATAAGTTTTCTTTGAATTTTTTTCTAGCCTATAGCGGGACGGAAGAGATGATTGATGTGGCAAAGTGCATCATTGAAAAATCAAAAAAAAATTCCTCTTTGGAAATTAATAAGGACCTCATTAAGAGTTGCCTTTCTACTTCTGCTTTGCCTGCAGTTGACTTGGTCATCAGAACCGGAGGAGAACCTCATCTGAGTGATGGTTTTATGATGTGGGAAACTGCAAACTCACAATTATATTTTTCAGATAAACTTTATCCAGATTTCAATAAAAATGATTTCCGGAATGCAATTGAAAATTACACCCAAAGAGAAAGACGATTTGGAAAATAATATTAAATAATTTTACTTTTAATAAAAACGATGAAAAAGAAAATTGTCATTGCGTTTATAATTTTGATTTCAATCCTCGCATTAATAGGAT
>Ga0075530_1000076_pt1 | contig 39301 bp, 36 predicted proteins | sample NGEPerD_2_FD_75101 | JGI IMG/M metagenome (GOLD analysis project Ga0075530, IMG submission 75101) | Arctic peat soil microbial communities from the Barrow Environmental Observatory site, Barrow, Alaska, USA - NGEE PermafrostL1-D | ecosystem: Environmental > Terrestrial > Soil > Wetlands > Peat ... | reverse complement strand
GGCTACTAGGTTGTCGAAACTCAGGCGTTTGTCTTGAGTTTTGCTTGACGGGCCAGGGTTCCGCGGGTGCCGTTCGTTCGGGACTGTCCGGGGAGTTCACGCAGACCGGGTTGGGCCCCCGCACAGCCGGCCGGCGATCTCGCGATCCTCCGCGAGCAGGCTGGCAGTCGCCCACGAGACCGGGCCCCCGCTGCTGAAGACGACGCCCGTGCCCGACTCCACCATCTCTGCCGTACGACGAAGCGCTGATCCGACCCGGTCGGTGAAGGCGCCGAACGTCTCGGCGTACTCCTCGTCGTGCTCGCCGTCCGTCCAGCGATCGGTAGCCGACTCGAACCATTCCCGGATTTCAGCCTTGGTGGGCTTGCGCCCCCCGAACGACGGCGGGGACTTCCGGAGTACGAGCAAGCAGCTTCAGGACTCGGGCACGTTCTCCAGCTCGGCCAGCCACGCCGCGGGACTGGCGTCGCTCGGCATCCGCCAGTCACCACGGGGCGACATCGTGCCCCCGGCGCTCACCTTCGGACCGTTTGGCAGCGCCGATCGCTTGAACTGGCTGGCGAAGAACCGCTTGATGAACACCTCGAGCCAGTGCCGGATCTCTGCCAGGTCGTACGCCGCCCGGCGCTCCTCGGGGTAGTTCGCAGGCCACTCGCCCATCGAGACATCGGCCCACGCGTGCCGAGCCAGGAACGCGACCTTGCTCGGGCGCATGCCCTGGCGGAGCACGTGGAAGAGCGTGAAGTCCTGCAGAACGTAGGGGCCCACGGAGTCTTCGGTGCGCTGGGGCTTCTCGCCGGCCTTGGTGGGGATCAGCTCAGGGGTGATCTCCTGCTCGAGGATGGCCGTCAGGATCTCGCCGACCTCGTCGTCCTTCGTTCCCAACTGCTCGCTGTCGACGACCCATCGGATCAGGTGCTGGATCAGCGTCTTGGGTACGCCGGAGTTGACCGTGTAGTGCGACATCTGGTCGCCGACGCCGTAGGTGCACCAACCCAGCGCCAGCTCGGACAGGTCGCCGGTGCCGAGCACGATGCCCCAGCGCTGGTTGGCGATCCGGAAGAGATAGTCGGTGCGGAGCCCGGCCTGGACGTTCTCGAAGGTCACGTCGTACACCTCCTCGCCGGAGGCGAAGGCATGGCCCATGTCGCCGAGCATCTGCTTCGCGGCCGGCCTGATGTCGATCTCCTCGAAGCTCACGCCGAGCGACTTGCACAACCGCGTCGCGTAGCCCTTGGTCGTCACCCCCGTCGCGAACCCGGGCATCGTGATGGCCAGGATGTCGCTGCGGGGTCGATCCAGCCGGTCCATCGCCTTGGCAGCGACGATCAGCGCGTGGGTCGAGTCGAGTCCCCCGGAGACGCCGATGACGACCTTTGGCTGGCCCGAAGGAGTCGAGCCCAGCGCCCGCAACCGCTGCTCGAGGCCCGAGAACTGGATGTTGTAGGCCTCGTAGCAGTCCAGAGCCAGGCGCTCAGGGTCGTCGGGTACGAAGGGAAACCGGTCGACCTTGCGTCGAAGGCCGATGTCGCCGGTCGGGGGGTCAAGGGTGAACTCGATCAGCTCGTAGTCGCCCGGTTGCACGTTCTCGGCGTGCCTGTTGTCGTCGAAGGACCCTTGGCGCAACCGGTCCTGCCGGATCCGGTCGAGGTCGACGTCCACGACGGTCCGCCGAGGCCCGTCGGGGAACCGCTCGGACTCGCCGAGCAGGTCGCCGCACTCGTAGACCATCGTCTGCCCGTCCCAGGAGAGATCGGTGCTCGACTCCCCCTCACCCGCCGCGGAGTACATGTACGCCGCGAGGCAGCGCGCGCTCGCCGAGCGGACCAGCAGCCGTCGCTCCTCCGCGCGGGCGACCGTGATGGGTGAACCGGAGAGGTTGGCGAGCACCGTGGCCCCGGCAAGAGCCGCATGGGCGCTGGGAGGGACCGGCACCCACATGTCCTCGCAGATCTCGACGTGCAGCGCCAGCCCGCGAACGTCGGCGGCCACGAACACCAGGTTGGACCCGAAGGGCACCTCGGTTCCGCACACCTCGATGACCCCGTCCGCTTGAGACCCACCCGACGCGAAGTGGCGCTTCTCGTAGAACTCGCGGTAGTTGGGCAGATGTACCTTGGGCACGACGCCGAGGACCACCCCACGATGAATGACGACCGCACAGTTGTAGAGGCGGTGCACCCTGCGTAGGGGTGCCCCGACCACGATCACGGTGAGCAGGTCCAAGCTGGCCTCGACGATCGTCGCAATCGCGTCCTCCACGGCGTCGAGGAGGACCTCCTGCATCACGAGGTCGTCGATCGCGTACCCGCTCAGGCAGAGCTCGGGGAACAGCGCGACGGCCGCGCCCTCGTCGTGGCAGGCACGCGCCTCGGCCAGCACGGTCGCGGCATTGGTCGCCGGGTCGGCGATCGCCACCGGCACCGTGCAGGCCGCCACCCGGGCGAAGCCATGCTCGTAGGCCGAGTTGAAGTCCACCTCTCCAGTGTTACAGAAGGGATTGCCCGAGAATGGAGGAGTGGACCCCTCCATCGCCCAGACCCCGGAGCCGCCGTACACCGCGGTGATCTTCACCAGTGCACGCACGCCGGGCGACCACGGCTACGGACCGATGTCGGCGCGCATGGACCAGTTGGCGCGTGAGCAACCCGGCTACCTCGGACATGAGTCCACCAGCGAGGACGGACTGGGCATCACGGTCTCCTACTGGACCAGCCATGCCGCCGCTGCCGCGTGGAAGCTGGTCTCAGAGCACTCGTTGCCCAGGAGCGCGGACGAACCACGTGGTACGCGGACTACACGGTCCGCGTCGCGACGGTCGAGCGCGAGTACCGCATGCCGCGGACGACGGTTGACGTGCCCGTCCACGTGGTACGGCTGGGATCGCCTCGTGTGCCGGGTGAGGTCTGCGCATCGGGACAGACAGTTCACCGACCGCCGCGCGGCATACCGCGGGACAGAGTTCGCGACCCGCGACTTCCATGACACGTGGCTGCCCGAGCTCGCACCGAGCCAGGACCTCGTGACCCGGGCGCCGAGGGCCAGGTCGCTGAGGGCCAGGTCGCTGAGGGCAGAGTCTCACGTCGAGTGGTCGGCCTTCGTGCGCGCCTACCGCAAGCAGATGTCCGGACCGGCAGCGCGACACCTGCTTGACCTGGTCGCCCACATGTCACACGCGACCTCCCTCGCCGTCGGCTGCTACTGCGAGGACGAGAACCGCTGCCACCGGTCGGTGCTGCGTGAGCTCCTGGCCGAGCGTGGAGCCGAGCTGGGCTGGGCGGATCGCGGCAGTGGTTTCGAGACGCTCGCTGCGCTCGCCCCTCAACCACCATGAGGCTCATGTGATCGAGAAGACATCCCGAGATCGCTTGGCCGGGGCTAGCGTTGAGGTTGATCCGGGGACTTCCAAACGGTTGCCTCGAGGCGGCGCCCTTCGGGGCAGGCAAGGAGCTCGACGATGAGCGAAGAGACGGCACCCTACGGAACCGGCGCAAGCACACCGGCGCCCAGCGCCTCCGTAAAGCGGGTCCGCACGAAGCACCTGCGCGAGATGAAGCAGCGAGGTGAGCGGTTCGCGATGCTGACCGCCTACGACATGTACACAGCCCAGATCTTCGACGAGGCCGGCATCGAGGTCCTCCTCGTCGGCGACAGTGCCTCCAACAACGTCTTCGGCAACGAGACCTCCCTGCCTGTGACCGTCGATGAGCTGCTCCCCTTGACCCGCGCGGTGTCACGGTCGGTGAAGCGCTCGCTGGTGGTCGGCGACCTGCCGTTCGGCTCCTACCAGCGCTCCCCCGAGCAGGCCTACGACACGGCCGTGCGGTTCATGAAGGAGGGCGGCGCACACGCCATCAAGCTCGAGGGTGGCCGCGAGATGGTTCCCCAGATCGAGCTGCTGAGCCGCGGCGGAGTGCCCGTGATGGCGCACATCGGCTTCACGCCGCAGAGCGAGCACGCGCTCGGCGGCTACCGCGTCCAGGGTCGGGGCGACACAGGCGAGCGGATCATCGATGACGCACGCGCCATCGAGGCCGCCGGCGCCTTCGCCGTGGTGATGGAGATGGTGCCCGGCGACGTGGCCGGACGGATCACCAAGGAGCTCACCATCCCCACGATCGGCATCGGTGCCGGCGTCGACTGCGACGCTCAGGTGCTGGTCTGGCAGGACGCATTCGGGATGCGGACCGGCAAGATGGCCCGCTTCGTCGAGCAGTACGCCGACCTGCACGGCGTACTGCTCGACGGGGCCAGGGCCTACGCCGAGGACGTGCGGTCCGGCGAGTTCCCAGGGGCGGAACACACCTTCTAGAGATACCGTCCAGACCTGCGATTGTGTCCCTTTTAGACTGATTTCTCCCATTCAGTCATATTCGGGAGCTCCAGCCGTCAGGATTGCGTGAACTGACCGGCACGCACGGCTCTCCAGGGACACGACATGGCGATCTTCGGCACCTTGAAGCGGAAGCGACGCAAGAAGCGTCGTCGCGCGCACCACGTGAAGGTCAAGCCCACCAGGCCCAAACCGAAGCCGAAGCCGAAACTCACCAAGGCGCCCACGCCGAAGGCCGCTCCCACCACCCCGTCGCCCACCGCCACGACCCCCAAGAGCTCGACCGGGGCGTCCAGCGCACCCGCGACCACGTCGCGCGAGAGACTCCACCTGAACCGCTTCGGCACCGGCTTCACGCAGGGGGCCCTGACCCGGCTGCGAACCGCGGGCACCCCGGAGTCCTGGTTGTCCAAACAGTTGTCGCCGAACACGGTGCCGGAGTCCGCGAAGATCGCCGGCATCGACGGCTGGTTCGCGGACCTGCGTCGTACGCCTGCCGAGAAGTCGGCCACGAGCATGGGCAGCGGAAAGAAGGGTTGGCAGTACGGCCACGACCTCGGCAACTGGAGCATTCTGCGACGCGTCTACTCCGAGCGCTCCGTGCTCGAGACGATGGTCGAGTTCTGGACCACTGTGCTGCACATCCCGATCGGCCATGACCGGGCGTGGGTCTACCAGTACGACTACGACGCGACGATCCGGCAGTACGCCTTCGGCCGCTTCGAGGATCTGCTCACCGCGTGCTCGCTGCACCCGGCCATGCGGGTCTACCTCGACAACTACCGCTCGGTCCGTGGCAAGCCCAACGAGAACCAGGGTCGCGAGCTCCTCGAGCTGCACACGGTCGGTCGGACCGGGGGCTACACGGAGGCCATGGTCAAGTCGTCGGCAGTCCTGCTCTCCGGCTACACCGTCGACTGGGGCAAGACGTTCGACGCGAAGTACGACTCCGCCGCGCACACCACTGGTCCGGTGAAGGTGCTCGACTTCACCCACGCCAACGCCTCGGCCGACGGCCAGGCCGCCACCCTGGCCTACCTGAAGTACCTCGCGAACCACCCGGCCACTGCTCGCAACCTGGTGACCAAGCTGGCGACGTTCTTCGTCTCGGACACGCCGTCCTCGGGCCTCGTGGACTCGCTGGCTCAGGTTTACCTGAGCTCGGGGACGAGCATCAAGGCCGTCCTGGTGGAGCTCGCCACCAGCCCCGAGTTCCTGACCTCCGAGGGTCTCAAGGTGGCGACCCCGGTGCAGGATCTCGTGGCCACCGCACGTGCCCTCGACGTCCAGGTGCAGGCGCCCAAGGACAACAACTCCTGGGTCAACCACGCCAATTACATACACGGCGCCGACCGGCTGTTCTCCTGGCCGCGCCCCGACGGTCCGCCGATCACCGGCCGGCCATGGTCCTCGGCGTCTCGCCTGTTCGCCTCCTACAACATGCACCACCTCCAGGCGGGTGGGTGGTACCCGCGCGAGGCGACCTACCGCACCGGCGCGTCCTGGTTGCCCACGACCACGCTGCGCTTCGACGCGTTCGTCAATCACCTGTGCCACAGCTGGCTGGGCCGCCCGAGCGACGTGCGACTCCTCCAGGCGGCCTGCCAGACGACCGGCGTGACCCCAGCGACCGCCATCACCGCCACGCACGCCGTGGCCACCTGGAAGTTCCCGCGGCTCGCGTGTGCCCTGCTCGACACCCCCGACCACATGACGACCTGAGGCAGCCGATGACCGATCACGCCAGCTCCCCCGAGAACACCTGCTGCGGCGACTTCTCCAGGTCGCGCCTGTCCCGCCGCTCGTTGCTGCAGGGGGCGGCAGCCGTGGGCGGCGCCATGGCGGTGACCCAGATGTTCGGCGATGCCCTCATGCAGGCAACCTTCGCGGGGACCCCGGGCGGCAACACGATGGTGGTGATCAGCCTCCGTGGCGGAGTAGACGGGCTCGGCCTCGTCGTACCCCACGGCGACCCCGGCTACTACAGGGCACGGCCCTCGACCGCCGTGCCGGTGAACTCCTTGTTGTGCCGGGACTCGATGTTCGGCCTGCACCCAGCGATGGCCCCGCTCGAGCCCTTCTGGACGTCGGGCGAGCTGGCGGCGATCCAGGCGACCGGGCTCGCCGTACCCAACCGCTCACACTTCTCCGCGATCGAGCAGGTCGAGGACGCTGCTCCCGGTTCCGCGACCCGCTCGGGATGGATCAACCGGATGATCGGCCTGGGCAGCTCGACGGGCACGCTCGACGCGGTGCAGCTGGGCATGAACTTCCCGACAGCCGCACTGCTGGGGGACCACCCGGTGCTGGCCACCCGGGATCTCGACAAGCTCCAGGTGACTGGGCTCGAGAACAACACCACCCAGCGATACCAGTCCCTGCAGACCGCCTGGGCCTCGGCCAGTGGTCCTCTGGCGGCGGGCGCGAGCGAGGCCGTCTCGATCTCCAAGGGAGCCGGTCAACAGCTCAAGACCATGGCCGACACGACAGCCACCTACCCCACCGTGTGGAACGCGACCCCGTTCGCCGAGCCGCTGAAGAACGCCGCGAAGCTCATCCGGGCCGACATCGGCACCGACGTCATCGCCATCGACGCCGGCAACTGGGATCTGCACACCGGCTACGGCACGATCCAGTGGGGCTCGATGCAGAGCAACATCTCCGGCTTCGCGCAGGCGCTGGCGGCCTTCATGAACGACCTGGGTGCGATGCGCTCACGGGTCACGGTCGTCACCATCTCCGAGTTCGGCCGCCGCGTCGCCGAGAACGGCAACCAGGGCTTCGACCACGGCTGGGGCAACATGATGCTCGTGGCCGGAGCCGGGGTGAAGGGCGGTGAGTACTACGGAAGCTGGCCCGGTCTCGAAAGCGGCTCTCTCACTGACGGCGACCTCAAGGTGACCACGGACTACCGCAACGTCCTGGGCGAGGTCGTGGGCAAGCGCTTCCCGGACCGTTCGGTGCCGGCACTCTTCCCCGGCCTGGCACTCGCACCCGTCGGCGTGATGGCCTGAGAGTCGCGTATTGCCCGGACGCAGTGAACCGGTGGGGCTTAGCGTGACCTATGCGCCCCTACGTCCCAGCCGTCATCGGCTTCGTCGCCGTCACGACCATCCTGAGCGGATCCTTGACCGGCCAGGCGCAGTCTTCCGACCCTCCGCGCTCCGACGCGCGGCGTACGGATTCCTCGACACATGCCCGTGCAGCCGCCCCCACTGTCCCCGCGTTGCGCGTCACCAGGATGGTCCGGGGCCTCGACCTCCCCCTGGGACGTGAAGCCGATCTCCCGTGGTCGCATGCTCATCACCGAGCGCACCTCGAAGGGTCTGCTCCTGTGGTCGCCGGGTGGTGGCCTGAGCCGCGTCAGGTTCCCGACCTCGACGGTGTGGACGTCCGGCGAGACCGGCCTGATGTCCCTGGCCGTCGACCCCGCGTTCCACAGGAACCACCGCTTCTACACGTGCCAGGGAGGCACCACCTCAAGCGGCGGGCACGACATCAGGGTGATGGCCTGGCAGTTCCGGACCCGGCCTCTGCGCGCCACGCTGGTGCGCCGGCTGGTGACCGGCATCCCGGTCACCAGCGGGACCCACGGCGGCTGCCGCCTGCTGATCGCGAGCAACGGCACACTCATCGTGGCAACCGGTGACGCCACGGTGGGGACCAACCCAAGAAACCTGTCGTCGCTGGGCGGCAAGACGCTGCGTCTGAACCGGTTCTCCGGGACTCCCTGGCGCGACAACCCCTTCATCTCCTCGACGTCGCGCAACCGTCGCTATGTGTTGACGTTCGGGCACCGCAACGTCCAGGGACTGGCCCAACGCGCCGACGGGACCCTCTGGTCGGCCGAGCACGGTCCGGACCGCGACGACGAGGTCAACCGCCTCAAGGTGGGTGGTGACTACGGCTGGCACCCGGTGCCGGGCTACAACCAGAGCGTGCCGATGACCGACCAGAGCCTGCCGGGCACGCAGATCGGAGCGCGATGGAGGTCGGGCTTCCCTACGGTGGCCACCTCCGGAATCGCGTGGGTCAAGGGCGACCGCTGGGGCGCGTACCGCGGGACGCTGGCCGTGGCGGCGCTGAAGGGCTCACGCGTCGTGTTCATGCGCTTCGACGCAACCGGGCGCTACGTCGGCATGCGGACCCCGTCGTCCCTTCGGCAGTTCGGGCGGCTGCGGTCGGTCACCAACCTCGCGAACGGCGACCTGCTGGTCACGACGTCCAACGGGGACGGTCGCGACGCGGTGCTCCGCGCAAGGCCTCGGGGCTGAGGATCTAGCTACCCCAGCCAAGGTTCCGCGTGCCCAGCGAGATCGTGGGGAGCCACACGGCGAAGGCAAACAGCGGCAACCACGGGACCCAGCGCGGCCGCGGCACGAACCAGCGAAGGGCGATGACGAACAGGACCAGCCACAACACCAGGAACAGGACGGTCACCCACCAGGGAGCGACGTTGACCGTGCCGAGGTCCAGGAACAGCACGCAGGCCATCCCGCCGATGCCCACGAACCCCCACGGAGACACCTTCGGCCTGGCCACGGCCAGAACCCTACGGGAACCCCTGGACAGCGATTAGCCTCAGCCAAGGCCACCCCTGGCGTGGCCTCGGAGGCAACGTGTACTTCACCGCGGCTCGCGACCCCAGCCGCGGGAACCGAGTCATGCGCCCGCTCGTGCTGTCGCTCGCGCTGGCGATGACCGGGCTCGTGGGTCCCGTCGGTGCGGAGCAACGTGGACCAACATCGGGTCCGGCACCACCGACGGCACCGGCCACGTGGTGGTCATCTGGGCGCTGCCCTCGGGCGCGACACGGTGGCGGGCGTCGTACGCCGGTGACGGGACGCACGCGGCCTCGCTCTCGCCGGAGGTGACCGTCACCGGGAAGCGATACGCCAGCACGCTGGTGCTGTCGGGCCCTACGCGCATCGTCGACGAGACCACGCGCTCCCTCAGGTTGCTCTGGACCGCGGCCGACGGTGGCCCGGTCGACGGAATCGTCACCATCCACCTCCGTCTCGGCCGCGGATCGTGGGCCGCCTACCGACGGATCCGCACGACCAACGGCCGCGCGACCATTCCCGCGCGACCGCGGGTCGACTCGACGTGGCGAGCGACCGGCAGTTCCGGGAGCTGGTGGCTCCTCGACGCCTCGGACTACCTCTCCATCGAAAACAGGCCCGCGACCAAGCCGGTCGTCTATCCCGCTGCGGCACCGCAACCGGTGGGCACCCCGGCTCAGTCACGCGCCCGAGGCGTCGGCGCCGGGACCGTGATCACCAGGATCCCCGCTTCGGTGTGGCGCTCGATGGTCGGCCGCAGCTGGCACCGTGGCTGCCCGGTCGGCCGGTCCGCCCTGAAGTTGCTGCGGATCAACTACTGGGGCTTCGACGGCTACCGCTAGCGCGGTGAGTTGGTGCTCAGCTCGGCCGTTGCCAAGCGTGCCGCGGGCGCGCTGCGTGACATGTACACACGTCGCTACCCGATCCGCCGGATGTACCGCGTCGACCACTTTGGCTGGAGCAGGAGGCTCAACGGCGCGAACGACTACGCCTCGATGCGCGCGGACTACACCTCGGCCTTCAACTGCCGCAGCGTGGTCAACAAGCCGAGCGTCCTCTCCCCGCACGCGCGCGGTCGCGCAGTCGACATCAACACGTGGGAGAACCCCTACCGCTCGGCGACCGGGCTCGTCCCCAACTCGTGGTGGGCCTCGCACAGCCACCCGAGGATTGCGTGGCGGTCGACCTCACACCCGGTCGTCCGGATCTGGCGGCGTACGGTTTCCGGTGGACCTACGGGAACCTCGACAGCCAGCACCTCGAGGGGCGGACGACACGCCTGGCCGGAGGCTTCATCGGCTGACCGATGTGTCAGTCCTCGAGCACGTCGTCGTTCCACCTCGGGTCGTTGTCCCACTCCTCGTTGCGCTCCTTGACCTTCTCCAACGCCCGCGCGGCCTCGGCCTCCGTCTTGTAGGGGCCGAGCCCGTCCGAGACCTTGCAACCACTGCCGCTGACCTCGACGGCGTGGTGCTTGAGGCAGTACCAGAACTCGCTCATGCTGCTGAAACTACACTCGGCCCCGTGACTGCCATAGCCCCCGGAAGGATCTCCCCGCGTCGCCCCGTGCCCGCGCATATCCCGCGCCCGGAGTACGTCGACAGGCCAGCCCCCACACCGTTCACCGGCTCGGAGGTCAAGGACTACGACACGATCGAGCGGATGCGGGTCGCCGGCAAGCTGGCGGCCGAGGCGCGCGACCTGGTGGGGTCCCACGTCACCCCCGGGATCACCACCGACGAGCTGGACAGAATCGGCCACGAGTTCCTGTGTGATCACGGCGCGTACCCGTCCACACTCGGCTACAAGGGTTACCCCAAGTCGCTGTGCTCCTCGGTGAACGAGGTCATCTGCCACGGCATCCCGGACAGCACCGTGGTGGAGGACGGCGACATCGTCAACATCGACATCACCGCTTTCCTCGACGGGGTCCACGGCGACACGAATGCCACGTTCCTCACCCCCGGGGTCTCCCAGGAGACGCGTGACCTCGTCGACCGTACCCGCGAGTCGCTGAGGCGTGCCATCAACGCCGTGAAGCCCGGCCGTCGGATCAACGTCATCGGCCGGGTGATCGAGTCCTACGCCAAGAGGTACGGCTACGGCGTCGTACGCGAGTTCACGGGCCACGGCATCGGCTCGTCCTTCCACTCGGGCCTGGTGATCCCGCACTTCGACGACCCGCACTACGACGACGTGATCGAGCCGGGCATGACCTTCACGATCGAGCCGATGCTGAACCTGGGCACCCACGAGTGGGACATGTGGGAGGACAACTGGACCGTGGTGACGAAGGACAAGAAGGTGAGCGCGCAGTTCGAGCACACCCTCGTGGTCACCGACCAGGGCGCAGAAGTACTCACCCTCCCCTGAACTGCTGGCCTGGCCTGAACTGCTGGCCTGGTCGGCGGCCATTTCGCGGAACCCGATCGCTAGGGTCGCTGGGGTGACGAGCATGTTCGATGACTACACAACCGGCATGGGTTCGGCCTACGACGAGATGTACGACGACGGGTCCGAGCTGCGCACGCCCTACAGCCAGCTACAGCCTTCGCTGCGCGAGATGGGACAGAGCGAGCTGCAGAGCAGGGTCGAGGCCCTGCAGTCGAGCTATCTGGACCAGGGGGTCACCTTCGACATCGGCGGTGAGGAGCGCGCTTTCCCGCTCGACGTACTGCCCCGGGTCATCGAGATGGATCAGTGGACCAAGGTCGAGGCAGGCGTGCAGCAGCGAGTGCACACGCTGGAGATGTTCCTCGCCGACGTCTACGACGCCGGCCGGGTGCTCGACGACGGCGTGGTCCCCCGGAGCGTGGTCACCACCTCCTCACACTTCCACCGTGCTGCGGCCGGTATCGACCCTCCCAACGGCGTGCGGGTCCACGTCAGCGGCATCGACCTGATCCGCGACGACACCGGTGAGTTCCGGGTCCTCGAGGACAACGTGCGCGTGCCCTCCGGTGTCTCCTACGTCATGACCAACCGTCGCGCCATCGCGGCGGCGCTGCCCGAGACCTTCGCGGAGCACCGGATCCGTCCGGTCGCCAGCTACCCGCAGAAGCTGCTGACCGCACTTCGCGCCGCTGCACCCGCCGGCGTCACCGAACCCAACGTGGTTGTCCTGACCCCCGGTGTCTTCAACGGCGCCTACTTCGAGCATGCGTTGCTGGCCCGCACGATGGGTGTCGAGCTCGTCGAGGGACGCGACCTCGAGTGTCGCCGCGGCCGCGTCATGATGCGTACGACACAAGGCCTCGAGCCGGTGCACGTGATCTACCGGCGCGTCGATGACGAGTTCCTCGACCCGGTGCACTTTCGCAGCAACTCGCTGCTCGGCTGCTCCGGCCTCCTCAACGCTGCCCGGGCCGGTAACGTGACGATCGCCAACGCGGTCGGCAACGGCGTCGCCGACGACAAGCTCATCTACACCTTCCTGCCGGACCTGGTGCGCTACTACCTCGACGAGGAACCGGTTCTGAAGAACGTCGACACCTGGCGGCTCGGCGACGCCGCCCACCGCGAGGAGGTCATGGACCGCCTCGACGAGCTCGTCGTCAAGCCGGTCGACGGGTCGGGCGGCAAGGGCATCGTGATCGGCCCGCAGGCGAGCAGGGCCGAGATCGACGAGCTGCGCGGCAGGGTGATGGCGGACCCGCGATCCTGGATCGCCCAGCCGGTGATCCAGCTCAGCACCGTCCCGACGTACGTCGACGGCATGATGCGCCCCCGCCACGTCGACCTGCGTCCGTTCGCCGTCAACGACGGCAACCGAGTGTGGGTGCTTCCCGGAGGCCTGACCCGCGTCGCGCTCGGTGAGGGCGAGCTGATCGTGAACTCCTCGCGTGGCGGCGGGTCCAAGGACACCTGGGTGCTGGCGGGGCACGGCCGCCAGCAGGTGCGCAGCGTACCCGAACGGGTCGAGGTCCACTCGGCCCCGCAGGACGTGGGCCCGGCGCTCGAGTCGTTCTCCTCGCAGCACGACCAGCAACAGCAGCAGCAGCAGCAGCAGTCCATCTCGGTGGTTGAGGAGCGAGGAACGAGCGTCTCGAAACCACTTCGCCGCGAAGGAGCCACCTCATGCTGAGCCGCATCGCGGAGTCACTCTTCTGGATCGGCCGCTACGTCGAGCGTGCCGAGGACACCGCGCGCATCCTCGACGTACAGACCCAGCTGATCCTCGAGGATCCGGGCGTCGACGAGGAGACGACGTGTCGCAGCCTGCTCTCGATCATGGGTGTGGAGTTCGACGAGGGTGCGCCGATCGACACCAACGAGGTGATGCGGCTGCTGGCCTACGACAGGAACTCCACCTCATCCATCGCGTCGACCTTGGCTGCGGCCAGGGAGAGCGCACGACGTGCCCGCGAGACGCTGTCGACGTCGATGTGGGAGGCGATGAACACCACCTACCGCGCGATCCCCTCGGGCCACTTCCGCTCGATGCGTCCACCGGTGGCGTTCCGCTGGGTGCGCGACCGCGCAGCCCAGATCAACGGGATCGCCGAGGCGACGATGACTCGCGACGAGGGCTACCAGTTCCTGGTCCTCGGCCGCTCGATCGAACGAGCCGACATGACCTCGCGGCTGGTCGCCACGGCGGCGATCACCTCCGGTTCCGCGTGGGGCACCTCGCTGCGCGCCTGCGGCGCCTACGAGGCCTTCCTCCGCACCTACAAGGGCCTGGAGACCGAGCGGGGCGCGGCCGAGTTCCTGCTGCTCGACCGGCTCTTCCCACGCTCGGTGGTCTTCGGGCTCAGCGAGGCCGAGCGCTGTCTGGAGAGGCTGCAGTCCTCGGGCACCCGCGCCGGCTTCCAGAACGAGGCGCAGCGCCTGCTGGGTCGTACCCGCGCGGAGCTCGAGTACCGCTCGCTCAGCGACTTCGTCGCCGACCTGCCCAGCGAGATGGAGCGCCTGCAACGCACCGCGCTCGCGACCGACGCGATCAGCAGGCGCTACTTCGCCGGCGCCGAGGCAACCGAATGGCATGGAGTCAGGGCGTGAGCATGCAGCTACGGATCGCACACACGACTGGATTCGAGTACGACGGGAAGGCGAACACCTCCTTCAACGAGGCTCGTCTGACGCCCCAGACCCTCCCTGGCCAGATCGTCGTCCACTCGCGCGTCGAGGTGTCGCCCACTCCGTGGGCCTACACCTACAAGGACTACTGGGGCTCGCAGGTCACTGCCTTCGAGGTGCTCGACTCGCACCAGTCGCTGACGGTGACGGCCTCCGCGACGGTGCACACCAGTCGCTCCCCGGTCGGCGAGCCCGTCATGACCTGGGAGGGCCTGCGCAGCAGGTCCGTCGCCGACGTCCACACCGAGTTCCTGGCCATGCCCGAGCGGGTGGCACCACCTGAGGACCTCAGCGTCCTGGCCGGTGACATCGCCGAGTCGAGCGCCACTCCGAGCGAAGCAGCGCGCGAGGTCTGCGCGCTCGTCTATCGCGACGTCAAGTATGTCTCGGGCTCGACCACAGTCGACGCGTTCGCCGCACACGCCTGGGCCGAGAAGACCGGAGTCTGCCAGGACATGGCCCACATCGTCATCGGCGTGCTGCGATCGATCGGCATCCCGACGCGCTACGTCTCGGGCTACCTGCACCCCAGGGGCGACCCCGTTGTCGGCGAGGCTGTCAGCGGTGAGTCGCACGCCTGGGTCGAGTGGTGGGACGAGGGCTGGCATGGCTTCGACCCCACCAACGACACCGAGCCCGGTGACCGTCACGTGATCGTCGCGACAGGTCGCGACTACAACGACGTCAAGCCGCTCTCGGGCATCTTCTCCGGCTCGGGCACCTCGCGCATGTTCGTCGACGTGCAGGTCACCCGCCTCCAGTAGTAGTTCGCCGACCGGGCAGTTCCGGCCCGTCACAGGGCGCCCACCGGGCACTTTCCTACCGCTGTAGGTGACTGCGTCAACGGCGGTCGGGCACGCTGGGGCCGGGCGGTACGGCGAACTCACGCGAACGCCGCCAGGACCGGGAGGCAAGCCACATGGCAACCGACGAGAGCTCGACCAGCACCAGCACTGCGCATCCCCGGGCGGCCACACCGGAGGCGGCGACACCGGAGGCGGCGACTGCGAACAAGGCGGCCGAGTCGACGTCCGCCAAGACGGCCTCAGCACGCAGGAGCGCGGGCGGTGCGGGTCAGGCCTGCCCTGCTGAGGTGCGGACGGGCTGGCTCATAGGCCGGGTTCTGTTCGCCGTACCGCCTCACGACGGCACGGTTGGCGACCATCCATCTCCGGCTGCCGTTGCCGACAACCTCCAGCGACCTACCCGCGAGTTCGGGCGGACCGCCCTCGAACACTCGCTGTCTGGTCTTGCTCCAGGTGGGGTTTGCCTAGCCACGACGGTCACCCGCCGCGCTGGTGGTCTCTTGCACCACCGTTTCACCCTTACCCCCGCTCCGAGGAGCGACGGCGGTCTGTTTTCTGTGGCACTGATCCCGCGGGTTGCCCCGGGTGGGCGTTACCCACCACCTCGTCCTGTGGAGCCCGGACCTTCCTCGACACCGCCCGGTTTCCCGGTTGGTGACGCGGTCGCCCGGCCAGCCCATCCGCGTGACAAGGATAGGGGCAAGAACGCTCCGACGTGCAGAAGAGCCGATCAGGCACTGGTCCTGCGCTTCACGTGGTGGCAGGTGATGGAGCAACCCGACTACGTCCTCGGCGTGCTCTCGAGGGTCTACGGGCGCGCACTCGGACGTGCAGAAGTCAGTCTTCCCCTCCCGAGGAGGCCATTGTTCAGCTACGAACTCGTTGTAGCGCCAACAGTCGCGCACGAGTGCCTCGCGGCACGTGTGAAACTCCCACGAATCGGCCTCCAGGATGACCCTTGCTTCGAGGTCCGCCAGATCGGGGTGCAGCGTCATCCCGGTGACCTCGACATCGGGCTGTGCCTCGAAGGTGAGACCGGCCTCGATGGTGATCGCTCGGAGGACCGGCTCGAAGAGTTGGCCGCCTTGGCGCAGGCGTGCCGCGCGACCCTGCGCACTCTGGCGGCTTCAGCGCCACGCACACGATCCCCAGCCTCGATCGGCTCCCTGCGGGTGACCATCTCGGACCGGAGCGCAGCGTCGGCGATGGTGAGCGCCTCGTCGAAAGGCAGCACCCGCGCACACGCGAGGACTGTGTCCAGCGGAGGCGTTGCTCCCAAGGATGTGTCGAGACCCTTGACCCACACGAGGCGAGCACCCTTGCGGTTGGTCACCTTGCGGTTGCGCGGCACCGCAACCTCAGGCACGGGCGGGCGCACCTTGACGGGCAAGCCATGTGCGATGGCAGCGCTGCGAAGAGCGAGGACACCTGACGGCCGCGCCGCCACCATGCGGGCACGGTCGGAGTCCGGGAGCCCGTCTCGCCCGCGCGTGAGCCGGATGACCTCACGGGCGCGGACGGCCCGAACGACCTCGTGTCTTGAAACCAGATCGAGCAACTGCCCAACGCTCGCCACGCCGCCGAGTCGGTCCAGGGCTGAGGCGGCGCGCATGCACGCACCCTCACCCATATCAGTCGCGAGCGCATCCGGCTATCCACAGGACATCGTTCGGACGTGCAGAAGTCACCGGTTGGGCCGTCAGGTGAGCAGGTTGAGCGACTTCTGCACGTTCGACCGCCGTCAGATGCGGCTCTCCGCCGCCCCCTCGCCCCCGAGTCGTTGAGCCGCCCACACAGGCAAGATCGAGATCAGCACGAGTATCACGGCCACGACGTTCACGACCGGCGCCTGGTTGGGTCGGAACAGGTTGTCGAAGATCCAGAGGGGCAGCGTCTGGGTCCCCGGCCCGGCGGTGAACGTGGTCACCACGATCTCGTCGAAGCTCAGCCCGAAGGCCAGCAGGGCACCCGCCACAAGAGACGACCGCAGCAACGGGAACGTCACACGTCGCATCGTCTCGAACGGCCGTGCTCCGAGATCCGCGGAGGCGGCCTCCAGCGAAGCCCCCATGCGTCGGAGCCGTGCGCTGACGTTGTTGAACACCACGACGATGCAGAATGTGGCGTGGCCGACGATGATCGTGAACAAACCGGCGTTGATGCCGAAGACCGGTTGCAGCACGTTCTGGATCACCGACTGCAGCGCGATGCCGGTGACGATGCCGGGGAGCGCGATCGGCAGTATCACCAGCAGGTTGATCACCCGCTTGCCGAAGAAGTCGAACCGCGACAGCGCCAGCCCGAGCAGCGACCCCAGCACCACGGCGATCGCGGTGGCTCCCAGACCCGCCTTCACCGAGGTAAGCAGGGCCTCGCGGGGCCCTGGGGCATGTAGTGCCAGGTCCCACCACCGCGTCGTGAACGACGGTGGCGGCCAACCGAAGGTGCGGTCGGAGTTGAACGAGTTCAGCGCCACGATCGCCAGCGGCACGTAGACGAAGGCAAGCACCAGGGCTGCGAACGCCCAGAGGGTCACCCTGCCGCCGGTCCCGATCCTCATGACGCCCTCCGCTCACAGGTTGTCCAGCGCGCCGGTGCGACCGGCGAGCGTCAGGTAGATGACCATGATCACGACCGACATCGTCCAGAGCGCGGCCGCGAACGGCAGGTCGAGCACGATGTTCTGCAGCACGGCCGTGCCGAGGACCTGCAGCTTGCCGCCGACGATCTGGACGGCGATGTAGTCCCCCAGGCTCAGCGAGAAGGTGAAGATCGACCCGGCCACGATCGATGGCGTCAGCGACGGCAGCACGATCCGGCGGAACGTCGTACCCGCCGAGCCGCCGAGGTCCGCCGACGCCTCGAGGTGGGCCTCGGGCAACCGCTCGAACCCTGTGTACACCGGCAGGATCATGTAGGGCAGCCACAAGTAGGTCAGCGTCAGCACGACTGCCACGAGCCCGTAGCCGGGGGTGCCTCCGAAGACCGAGTCCATGACTCCCTCCGGCTGAAGGATCGCCCGCCAGGCGTAGGCCTTGACGAGGTACGACGCCCACAGCGGCACCAGCACTGCCGCCACCAGGATCGGGCGAAGTCCACGCGGTGCCACTCGCGCCATGAAGAACGCGAACGGCACCGCGATGACGATGCAGAGCACCGTGACGAGCGCTGCGATGAGAATTGTGCGCCCGATGATGCGCACGTACGTCGGCGAGAAGAGCTCGCTGAAGTTCTCCGTCGTGAACGTCACCACGACCTTGCTGGTGAACGGGTCGGTGGTGAAGAACGCCGTCGCGAAGATCGCCGCCAGCGCGCCCAGGTAGGCGACGATCAGCCAGGCCATCGGCGCGGCCAGCAGCGCGTACGGCGTCCTCCGCTGGTTCATCGTCTGCCCCGCTCCACCTCGGGGCCTAGCCGCGGATCTCCGACCAGCGTTTGGTCCACTCCGCGTAGTCGGTGCACTTCACGTCGGTCCGGCCGTCCAGGCACGCGCTGATCGGCGTCTTCCAGTAGTAGACCTGCGAGAAGTAGTCCTCGTCCTCGGCGTGGAAAGTCTCGCAGTGCTTCGGGTCGGTCGTCTCCTGGCAGGCGAGCTCGTTGCCGGGGGCCTCACCGAAGTACTCCGCGATCGCCGCGTTGGTCTTGGGCGAGACCAGGTGGTCGACCAGCATGTAGGCACAGGTCTTGTGCTCGCTCTTCGCGCCCACCATCCAGGTGTCAGACCAGCCGGTTGCGCCCTCCGTGGGCAGTACCGACTCCACCGGCGCCCCCTCGCTGGCTGCGAGATTGTGGATGACCTGCCAGGTGGTGCCCACGACGCTGGAGCCGTTCTTGAACGCCTGAGCCTCCTTGAGGTAGTCCGCCCAGTACTCCCCGACGTTCTCGGCCTGCTTCTTGAGCAGGTCGACGGCCGCGTCGAGCTGCTTCTCGTCCAGCGCGTAGGGATCCTTGATCCCCAGGTCGGGCTGGGTCGCCATCAGGTAGACCGCAGCATCGGCGATGTAGATCGGAGAGTCGTACGCCGTGACCATGCCGGCGTACTTCGTGGCGTCATCGAAGACCACTGACCACGAGTCAGGGGCGGGCTTGACCTTGTCGGTGCGCCACATGAGCAGGTTCGCGCCGCGACCGTGCGGGGCGCCGTACATCTGCCCGTCGACGGAGTTGAAGGGCTGGTCCTTGAGGCTCTCGAAGATGTCCTCGTAGTTGGTGATCAAGTCGGTGTTCATCGGTTCGACGTCGCCGGCGGCGATCATCCGGAGGCTGGCGTCGCCCGAGGCGGAGACCACGTCGTACTGACCCGTGCGCATCAGCTGCACTGCCTCGTCGGAGGTGCCGAAGGTCTTGGAGTTGACCTGACAACCCGACTCCTTCTCGAAGTCGGAGATCCAGTCGACCTCCGGGTCGTTGCTGCCGTCCTCCACATAGCCGGCCCACGCCAGCACGCTGACCTCGCCCTCGGGCTCGCCGAGCTTGTCGAGCGGCTTGAGGTCCGGTGCGGTGAACCCGCCCGCGCCCTCCTTCTCCGAGGACCCGCTGTCGGAACCACAGCCCGACAGGGCCAGGACGGCGCACGCGAACGCGGCGCCGAGCTTCATAGTCGTTCTCACGGGGAACTCCTTTGTGCAGTGGACGGGCCATCTTTCGAACTGCCGGTGGACGTGCTGACTTCGGGGACCTCGATGAGGTGCTCGCGGTGCCAGAGCAGTTCCACGGGATCTCCTCGACGGAGCTCGTCGTGGGTCGCGCTGTGGCCGTTCTCCTCCAGCGCGATCAGCCGGCCGCCGCCGTCGAGGTCGACGACGAAGCGAGTCACCGGGCCGGCGTACACGACCTCCGAGACGGTGCCGGAGGCCGACTCGACTCCGTCCGAGCGCAATTCCCCCGGCACAGCGACGGTGAGCTTCTCGGGCCGGATACCGAAGGTCCCGCGACGTCCGGTCGCTCGTTCGGCCTCCTCGCCGCGGAGCAGGTTGGAGGTGCCGACGAAGCCCGCGACGAAGGCGTTGGCGGGCTGCTCGTAGATTTCGCGCGCGGTCCCGACTTGCTCGATCCGGCCCTCGTTGAACACCGCGATCCGGTCGCTTAGCGTGAGCGCCTCGTCCTGGTCGTGGGTGACGAACAGGAACGTGATCCCGACCGCGCGCTGGATCTCCTTCAGCTCCACCTGCATCTGCTCGCGCAGCTTGAGGTCGAGGGCACCCAGCGGTTCGTCGAGCAGCAGTACCTTGGGACGGTTGACCAGTGCGCGCGCCAGAGCGACGCGCTGACGTTGCCCGCCCGAGAGCTGCGTGGGACGGCGGTCCCCGAGGGCGGAGAGCCGAACCTGCTCGAGCGCCTCCCCCGCACGCTTGCGCCGGTCGGCCTTGCCCACCTTCTTCACCAGCAGGCCGTACTCCACGTTCTGTTGCACGCTCATGTGCGGAAAGATCGCGTAGTCCTGGAAGACGGTGTTCACGTCACGGTCGTACGGCGGCCGGCCGGTCACGTCCTCGCCGGCCAGCTCGATCGAGCCCGACGTTGGGCGCTCGAAACCGGCGATCATCCGCAGCACTGTGGTCTTGCCGGAGCCGGACGGGCCGAGCATGGAGAAGAACTCACCCGACCGGATGCTGAGGTCCGCTTGGTCGACGGCCACCACCGGCGGACGACCCTGGAACTCCTTGCGCAGGCCGCTCAGGCGGATAGCAGGCGCATCCGTCCCGGGATGCGGTTCGGTGGTGGGTGACGAGGACATGTGCCTCCTTTGGGTCGCTGCCGCCACGCTGTGCCGTCGTGCTGCGTGCCGTCGTTCTGGGTGCCGTCGTGCTGCGTCGCTCTGGCGTCAAAACCTATGGCCCCATATGTTTTGACGGCAAGCCCCTTGTCCAGATCGTTGTGCGCGCGCTAGACCCGTCAATCGAGACACCGCGGTCCCCGCGGAAGGGAGGTGGGCGTTGGCAGATCTCTCGATGGGCCTGGGCAGGTACGCCGCGGTCTTCGCGCCTCTCGAGACCGCAGGACGCGCCGAGGTGATCACCCGTCGCCTCACCGACGCCATCAGTCTGGGTGTGCTCCCGGACGGCCTGATGCTCCCGTCCGAGACCGAGCTCTCCGACCGCCTGGGCGTGGCAACCGTGACGGTGCGCGAGGCCTTGGGTGCTCTGCGCACGGAGGGCCTGATCCACACCAGGCGTGGTCGACGCGGGGGGTCCTTCGTCTGCTCCCCCGCCGACGGCGGCCGGTCGGCGCTGCTCGACCGACTGCGCGGACTCGGGCACGGTGAGCTCCGCGACCTGGGCGACCACTATGCGGCGGTCGGGGGCACCTGCGCGACGCTCGCCGCCCAGCGTGCAGACGCCTCGGACGTCGCCCGCCTCGAGACCCTGGCGCCGACCGTGCGCGACGGACGCGTGGCCAGCGAGTGGCTGCGCGCCGAGGGCGCCTTCCACCTAGAGCTGGCCGTGGCCGCGCAGTCGGCCCGCCTCGCTCGCGAGGAGATCGTGCTGCAGGCCGAGATCGGCCCGCTGCTGTGGCTCGCGCATGCACACGCCGACGCCAGCGAGGACGCAGCCAGCTCGCACGAACGCCTGGCGCGGGCGGTGGCGCAGGGGGACGCCGCCTGGGCACGATCTGTGCTCGAGAGCCACGTCCATCAGCTGGTCCAGGCACTGCGTCCGTTGCACCGCGAGGCAAGGAGACCCCGATGAGCAATCCGGCACAGGTGCTGGCCGACGTGGTCATGCTGTTCTGCGAGGAGCGGTTCGCCGACGTGAGCAGCATCGCCGACCTGGCGACCGGCCCGCTCTCGGTGAGTACGCCGCGCCGGGCCGACCTCGCGATCGAGAAGCACTGCCTCGATCTCCTGGCGACCACCGGTCCTCCACTGGCGGGTGCCGGCGTCGTGGTGGCGCCGTACGTCCTGAAGGAGGACCCGTACTGGCTGGAGTGGTGGCAGGCCGACCCGGACAACCCACCGACGGGAACTCGCCAGCTCGCGGTCGACCTCAACCCGGACTCGGTCGCGTTCCGCGACTACACGACGCTCACCTGGTTCGAGGAGCCGCAGCGCACCGGGCAGCGCACCATCACCGGCCCCTACGTGGACTACGTCTGCACCGACCAGTACACCCTCACGTTCACCGCACCGCTGAGGTCCCAGAAGCAGTTCCTCGGCGTCGCCGGAGTCGACGTGCTGGTCCGATGGTTCGAGCAGCACCTGCTTTCCATGGACGCCTCGGGAGACCTCGATGACGGCTGCGTGGTGGTCAACCGTGCCGGCCGGGTGGTCGCCTGCCCCGATGGCAGCTGGGTCACCGGCGACCTCATCCGCGCCCTTGGGCGCGAACGAGTCCCGGCTCCGGAGTGGCAGGTCGTCGAATGCTCCGGGACGCCGTTCGTCATCGCCCGCCAGCAACAGCCCTGAGCCCCGACGTCGGGACAGTCCCTGACGTTCCGGCCGTCGCTATCCGAAGATCTCGGTCGGGCGCCCGTTGTAGAGCCGGAGGTTGGCCATCGGGATGTCGGAGTTCGGGCCAACGTGGAAGTACGAGATGACAGTGACCGACGCCGGCGCCAGCTCCATCCGGTAGACCGCCTCCAGCGGCGCCCCCAGGGCATCGGCGACCAGCGTCTTGATGGGGGTCACGTGGCTGACGGCCACCACCGTCCGTCCGGCGTACGAGGACACGATCCGGTCCCGTCCTTCGAGAACCCGCTTCTCCACCGTCCGGAAGCTCTCGCCACCGTGCGGAGCCGACTCGAGGTCGCCGAGCCAGGAGGACAGCTCGTCAGGGTGCTTCTCGTGCACCTCGGTGAAGCTCATCCCGTCCCAGGTGCCGAACTCCATCTCCGCGATGCCCGGCTCCTCCTCGATCTCGAGGTCGAGGATCTGCGCCAGGATCTCCGCGGTCTCGCGTGTACGCCGGACCGGCGAGCTGACCAGCGCGTCGAACGTCCCGGACAGCGGCGCCAACCACTCCCCCGTCAACCTCGCCTGCTCGCGCCCCTCCTCGTTCAGCGGCGGGTTGCTGCTCGACAGGCCGCCGGAGAACCGCTTGCCCACGGTGTGCTCGGTGACGCCGTGTCGGACCAGCACCAAGGTCGTGGGCTTGGTCGGAGGGCCCCAGCCGCGCTTGGGGGTTTCCTCGTCCAGTGGTTTCGAGACGGTCGCTGAGGCTCCCTCCTCAACCACCGAGCCGTCCTCAACCACCGGACCGTCCAGTGCCTCGTTCACGAGTCGGTCCGCATGCGCGTTCTCCTCGCGGGGCACCCAGGTGAAGGTCGTACCGGCCGGCGCCAGTCGACTGGCCTCCGCCGCCAGGGGCTTCATCGAAGGGTGCTTGATCCTCCAGTTGCCGGCCATCTGCTGAACGACCAGCTCGGAGTCCATCCGGACCTCGATCTCGGCGCCGGGTGCCTGCTCGGCGGCGAGCTCGAGGCCGGCGATCAGACCGCGGTACTCGGCCACGTTGTTGGTGGCGATGCCGATCGACTCGCCCCGCTCGGCGATGAGCTCACCGGTGTCGGCGTCCTTGAGCAGCGCGCCGTAGGCCGAGGAACCCGGGTTGCCGCGAGAGCCACCGTCGGCCTCGATGATGACCCTTCGGTGCTCCAGCGTCACAGACCAGACTCCCCGGTGCGCACCAGGATCCGGTTGCACTCCTCGCAGCGCACGACCTCGTCGGTCGGCTGCCTGGCGATGATCGACAGGTCGGAGGCGTTCAGGGTCAGTCGGCAGCCTTCGCACTCGCGACGACGCAGGGCTGCCGCGCCGACGCCGTCCTTCTGGGTCCGTAGCTTCTCGTAGACAGCCAGCAGGTCCTCCGGCATGCCGGAGGCCGTCGTCACGCGCTCGGCCTGCGCCGCTGCGAGCTGCGTCTGCAGGTCGTCCACCTTCTGCTCGAAGGCCGCGCGCAGCTCGGCTTCCTCACCCTCCATCGCCGCGAGCTCCGCGGACCGCTGGTCGAAGGACGTCTGCGCTGTCTCGAGCCGCTCCATCACCTCGAGCTCGGTGTCCTCGAGCGAGGTGATCCGCCGGTGCAGCGACTCCAGCTCGCCGAGCATCCGCTCGAGGGCCTTGGGGTCCTTGACCTGGCCGGCGTCGATCATCCCCTGGTCACGCACGCGTCGGGTCTTGACCTGCTCCACGTCGGCGTCGGCGCGCGTCTGCTCCGCGGTCAGGTCGTCGACCTCGATGCGCAGGTCGCGAACCGAGTTGGCCACAGCGGTACGACGACCCATGAGGTCGCGCAACAGGTGGGCTTCCGGGATCGAGGTGAGCCGGTGCCTCAGGTTGTCGATCCGGGAGTCGAGCTCCTGGACGTCGAGCAGCTTGAGCTGGACGAAAGGGTCGGCTTTCAGGGGATTCTCCTGGTGCAGTTGTGGATCTCAGGTTTGTGGATCTCAGACCCGGAAGGTCCACGGGTCGGTGTTCGTCGGGCTGACGCTGACCTCCACCGTATCTCCCAGCGCGTCGACCAGCCGACGCCGGAGCACCGGCAGCCAGGTCGACTCGGCCGCCCAGTGCGCCACGTCAACCAGCGCAGGGGCCCCGTGCTCGCGCAGCTCCGAGGCAGGGTGGTGCCGCAGGTCGGAGGTCAGGTAGACGTCCACGCCGACGGAACGGGCGCGGTCGAGAAGGAAGTCCCCCGCACCGCCGCACACCGCCACGGTCTCGACCATCTGGTCCGGATCGCCCGCGACGCGTACGCCGTGGGCGGTCTCGCTCAACACCACCGAGACGTGCGCCGCGAAGTGCGCGAGCGTCATCGGCGGCTCCAACCTGCCGATCCGCCCGGAGCCACGGTCCGACTCGGGGAGCTCAGCGAGCTCGAACACGTCGTAGGCCGGCTCCTCATAGGGGTGCGCGGCCACCATCGCCGCCACTGCCGTCGAGCGCAGATGGCGCGGGCAGACGGTCTCGATGCGCACCTCGTCGACCTGCTCGGTCCGACCGACCTCACCGATCGAGGGCCGGGCACCGTCGAGCGGACGGAACCGCCCTTCCCCTGTGGAGGTGAACGTGCAGGAGTCGTAGTCTCCGATCGCACCTGCCCCGGCATCTGTGAGCGCAGCGCGGATCGTCTCGGCGGCCCCGACAGGAGCGAACACGACGATCTTGTCCATCGGCTGGGCCGGGTCCGCCTCCAGCGGCCGGACCTCGTGCAGTCCCAGTTCGAGGGCAAGCGACTCGGAGACCCCTCCAGCCGGGGAGTCCGCGTTGGTGTGCGCGGTGAAGAGACCGCAGCCGGCGCCCAGGAGCCGGTGCACGATCCGCCCCTTGGGGTCGGTTGCGGCGACGCCGTGCACGCCCTTGAGGAACAGCGGGTGGTGGCAGACGAGCAGCTGTGCGCCGGCCGCGATCGCCTCGTCGGCGACAGCGGTCACCGGGTCGACAGCCAGCACGATGCGTCGTACGTCGGCCGCGGGATCGCCGCACACGAGGCCGACCGCGTCCCAGCCGTCGGCGTGGTGTGGGGGGAACCATGCGTCGAGCAGCGCGGTGATCTCTCCTAGCGTGGGCACGGCTCGAGGCTAGTACCGTGTCCACCAGCGTGACTCGAGTGCCAGCCGACCACTGAGCACGAGGAATGTCATGGCGAACGCCTTGCGGAGCCGGGTCAGCAGGTCATGGCCGTGAAGACCGAGCTCAGGCCCAGCATTTGGGTTCAGCAGGTTGATGGTGATGCCAGCGACGATGACCTGGTACGCCGGTCGTCGCGACTGCTCGCCGCCGAGGGCGGGAACCCCTTGCTCACGCCAGGACGCAGGACCGGTGTCTCGGCCTGTCAGTTGACCTGCCGGTCGCGGCCTTCCCAGTACTCCTTGCGCAGCTTGAACTTCTGCAGCTTGCCGGTGGCCGTCCGCGCCAGCAACTCGCGGAACTCGACCGACGACGGCGCCTTGTAGCGCGCGACCTTGGACTTGCAGTAGTCGATCAGCTCCTGCTCGGTGAGCTCGGACCCCTCGGTCTTCACCACTAGCGCCTTGATGGTCTCGCCCCACTTGTCATGGGGTACGCCGATCACGGCGACCTCGGCGACGTCTGGGTGGGAGAAGATCACGTCCTCCACCTCGATCGAGGAGACGTTCTCGCCGCCGGTGATGATCACGTCCTTCTTGCGGTCCTGGATGGTCAGGTAGCCGTCGTCGCCGATCGCGCCGCCGTCCCCGGTGTGGAACCACCCGTCGCGCAGGGCGACCTCACTCTCCTCGGGCTGCTCCCAGTAACCCTCGAGGATGACGTTGGACCGAGCCAGCACCTCACCCTCGTCGCCGATCTTCAGGGTGACGCCGATGGCCGGCTGTCCGGCGCGGATCAGGTTCGTCGCGCGCTCCTCGCCGGACAGGTCGTCCCACTCGGCGCGCGTGCGGTTGACGGTCAGCAGCGGCGAAGTCTCGGTGAGGCCGTAGATCTGGATGAACTCCCAGCCGAGCTCGGACTCGACCCGCGCCACTGTCTTGGTGGGCGGAGGGGCGCCGGCAACGATGATCCGCACCTTCTCGCGCCCGGGGACCTCCCCCTCCCACGTCTCGGCCGCCTCGAGCATCGAGGCCACGACTGCCGGCGCCGCGCACATCACCGTCACACCGTGCTTCTCGACGCGCCGGAGGATCTCTGCACCGTCGACCTTGCGGATCACCACCTGCTTCACGCCCATGCCCGTCATGGCGTAGGGCATTCCCCAACCGTTGCAGTGGAACATCGGCAGGGTGTGCAGGTAGACGTCACGATCGGTCACGCCGGCGTGCAGCGCGAAGGTGATGGCGTTGGTCCAGATGTTGCGGTGGGTGATCTGCACACCCTTGGGGCGGGCCGTGGTGCCGGAGGTGTAGTTGATCGCCGCCGTGGCGTTCTCCGCGTGCTCCCACGGCTTCGGCTCCTTGCCCTGCAGAGCTCCACCATCTACATACATGTCCTCGTCGTTGCCGATGACGAACTTGTGCTCGCACTCGACGCCCGCCAGGTCCTCTTCCAGCTCGGGGTCGACATAGAGGACGCGCGCACCCGAGTGCTCCACGATGTACTTCACCTCGTGGACCGAGAGCCGGAAGTTGATCGGCACCAGCACGCGCCCGTGTCCCGCGACTCCGAAGAAGGCGGTGAACAGCCGGGCGCTGTTGTGCGAGACGTAGGCGACCCGGTCACCGAACCCGATCCCGAGCTCGTCGAGCTTGGCAGCTTGGGCCCGGGCCAGCTCGCCAACCCGGGCATAGGTCACGTCGCCGAGCGACTCGGCGGGTTGGTCAGGCTCATCGACGATGCCGATGCGCTCGGCGTACACCGCCAGAGCACGGTCGAGAAAGTCGGCGGCAGAGAACGGCACGATCACGGGTGTGACTCCTCTCACTTCGCAGGTGTGGTCACCATAGCCACGGTGTGGAAGGGCGGGAACCGCGCGGTCACTACGGAGCGGTCGTACGGCGCAAGGCGGGCGACGAGCGGCAGGGACAGGGCGAGGACTTCAGTCATGGCCGGTCCTGGCAAGCACGCAACATCGGGAGACCTCCCGGCGCGGTTTCGTGGTGGTGGGCGCAGCAGGGATCGAACCTGCGACCACCTCGTTGTAAGCGAGGTGCTCTACCGCTGAGCTATACGCCCCAGAGACCACAGGCCAACACACGCCTGGATCACGCGCGCACAGACTACGGGAGCGACTCGGCAGGGCCCCTGCGGCCTCACCACGTTGCGGGGAACCTGCGTTCGTGACGAGAGGCACCATCATGCTGCCGGAACCGGTGCTTCTGGTCACGAACGAGTGCGACGGCCGAGCCGAAACGGGCAAGGATCACGAAAGCAAGAAGTCGCGCCGCTGGCGTCTCGGGTCACCAGCGGCGCGACATGGAAAGTGTCGCCCAGTGACGGCTGACTTCCAAGTAGGAACCCCAAAAATAGTCAAAAATAACTAGACCAGATCGGCAAGACGGAGTGCGTGCTCGTCGAGGTCGCGCGCCTCACCGGTGGCGTTGTGCACCATCCAGCCGATGCGCCCATCCCGGTCGACGATGAAGGAGGACCGCATGGGCGCTCCGGAGATCTCGTCGAAGACGCCATAGGCCTTCGCGGTCATCCCGTGTGGCCAGAAGTCGCTGAGCAGCGGGAAGAAGATGCCGTCACGGTCGGCCACGGCCCGTTGGGTGTACATCGGGTCACAGCTCAGCGCGACCAACGTGGTGTGGTCGGTCTCGAAGTCACCCAGCCGGTCGCGAAGCCCAGTCAGCTCGCCGGTGCACACCCCACTGAACGCGTACGGGTAGAAGACGATCAGCGCCGCCTTGCCCTTGGCGTATGTCGAGAACGTGATGTCCTGGCCGTGCTGGTCCTTGAGAGTGAAGTCAGGAGCCAGATCGCCGATCGCCAGAGTCATGCCTTCATGGTGCCAGCAGCCGACGACGAACCGGACATCGATCTCCACTTCGGCCCGATTCCCGGAATCGTCCTAATCGCCCGACTTCGCGTCCTCGCGGGGGTTGCCGCCCTCGTCGTAGTCCTTGAGGTCCTTCTTGAGTATCTTGCCGGTCGAGTTGCGCGGCAGCTCGTCGAGGAACACGATCTCGCGCGGCACCTTGTAGCGCGCCAGGTTGTCCTTCACATGTTCCTTCAGCGTCGCCCTGAGCTCATCCGGGTCGACGTCGCCGTCCTGGACCACGAACACCCGCAGCCGCTTGCCGAAGTCCTCGTCGTCGACACCGATCGCTGCCACGTCCTCGACGTTCTGATGGCGCGAGAGACAGTCCTCGACCTCCTTGGGGAAGACGTTCTCGCCGCCGGAGACGATCATCTCGTCGTCCCGACCCTCGACGAACAACCGGCCCTGTTCGTCGAGCCGGCCGATGTCGCCACTGGACATCAGCCCGTCGATCATCTCCTTGCTCTCCGCCTCGTCGCCCGTGTAGCCGCCGAAGAGCATGGTGTTTCCGACGAAGATGCGGCCGGACTCGCCCTCATCCACCTCGTTGCCCAGCCCGTCGTAGATCCTCACCACGGTGTTGTACGGCATTTTGCCCGCCGTCCCGGGGGCCTCGCGCATGTCCCTGGGCTGGGCAATCGTGGCCCAGGCGATCTCGGTCGAGCCGTAGGTGTTGTACAGGTTGTCGCCGAACGCGTCCATCCAGTTGGTGGCAAGGTCTCCGGGCAATGCCGACCCTGAGGCGGCCACCACGCGCAGCTTGGAGAAGTCGCCCGAGCGCTCGTCCTCGGAGAGCTTCATGATCCGCTGCATCATGATCGGGATCACGATGAGCGCGTCGCAGTCATACTTCTGAATGGTCTCGAGGCAGTCGACCGGGTCGAACTTGCGACGCAGCACGATCGTGGAACCGAGCAGCATGGCCATGTTCAGGTGCGCCCAACCCCACGTGTGGAAGAGCGGGGCGGCGATGTAGGTGGTCCCACGGGCCTTGAACGGCATCTTCGAGAGCAGGGCCACGGCGCCGTCGATGCCCGCTTCACCCCGAGGGGCACCCTTGGGCGTTCCCGTCGTTCCGGAGGTGAGGATGACCGGTCGGGTGGTGTGTTCGGGAACGGGGTGCCCATCCGTCGCGCCTTGCTCGATCAGGTCCTCGACGTGTGGGACCTCCCCTGTCTCACCGTCGTGCCAGGCGATGACCCGGACCGCGTCGATGCCGGACCTGTCGATCAGTTCGGTGAACTCGTCGTCGTAGACGATCGCCGCAGGCTTCTCCCGCGCGCACACCTCACCGAGCTGCGGAGCGGAGAAGGCGGTGTTGAGGTAGAGGATGTCGGCACCGAGCTTCGACAGGGCGGTCGAGGCGTCCAGGAAGTAGCGGTGGTTGCGGCACAGCAGGGCGACGCTGTCCCCCTCGGAGACACCGGCTTGCCTGAGACCGTGCGCAAGCCGGGTTGCCCGCTCGTCGATCTCGGCCCAGGTGAGCTCACCGAGCTCGTCGATCAGTCCCACGTCCTGGGGCGAGCGGATCGCGAGGGCACCGATGCCGCCGGCGAACCCGATGCCCCGGTCGAGGATCGTCTTGACCATTCCGGCGAGCGTGCTGGGACCGTAGGGCCGAATCACCCCGGACGTCGCCATCACCTTGACCATCCGGGCATGACGAAGAGCCTGCTTGTGCAGCTGCGGGAACATCTGGTGTGCGCCTCCTGTGCCGCGGGGGTCAGTTCTTGGGGGCCACGAGACGCGTCCCCGTCCATTCCTTACCCACTGCAACGGTCGTCGTCGTGGAAAGTCCCGCAATTGGTGCCGCCTCGGCGACGTCCGCAGCGTCCACCGCACCGGGACGACCCACCTTCGGAGTCAGCAACCAGATGCCGCCACCGCGCACGAGGTCGGTCAGGGAATCCACGAGCGCGTCGACAAGGTCTCCGTCGTCATCGCGCCACCAAAGGAGTACGACGTCCACCACGTCACCGTGACTTCCGTCCACGAGGTCGGAGTCGATCGTCTCCTCGATCGCCGCACGGATCGAGTCATCGACATCGTCGTCCCAGCCGAGCTCCTGCACGACCGTGCCGGACTTCAACCCCAGCCGTTCCCCCAACGGGACGTCCGCGCGGTCTGCGCTCGGGCTCACCTGTTTGCCTCCACATAACTCGTCTGGTCGGAGTCACCCACGGTTCATCCGGGGCTCCGGTGCCCGTAGTCCACTAGACCTCCGGGTCAGGCGCAACCCCACACGTCCCGCGTCCACCATGCGGGGAGCATCCACGGCGTACGTCGTGGTGGCCAGCAGAGCTACCCATCGGTAGATTTTGTCTGCCTCGCAGAAGTGACACCATGTTCGCGTGAGCGACACCGAAGACACCACCCAGAAGCCTGCTACCACCCGACGGACGTCCGTCATCCACGAGGGTCTGCCGACCCAGCTGCCCGACATCGACCCCGATGAGACGCAGGACTGGCTCGCCTCGTTCGACGCGTTGGTGAGCGAACGCGGACGCGACCGAGCGCGCTACCTGATGCTCCGTCTGCTCGAGCGGGCGCGCGAGCACCAGGTGGGAGTGCCGGCTCTGCGCAGCACCGACTACATCAACACGATCCCGCCCGAGCGTGAGCCTTGGTTCCCCGGCGACGAGGACACCGAGCGCCGCATCCGTGCGTTCATCCGCTGGAACGCAGCCGTGATGGTTTCCGACGCCAACCGTCCCGGTCTCGAGGTCGGTGGCCACATCGCGACCTACCAGTCGGCGGCCAGCCTCTACGAGGTGGGCTTCAACCACTTCTTCCGCGGCAAGGACCACCCCGGTGGCGGCGACCAGATCTACATCCAGGGTCACGCCTCTCCCGGAATCTATGCGCGCGCCTACCTCGAGGGCCGGCTCAACGAGGAGCAGCTACGACGCTTCCGCCAGGAGGTGCAGCACGGGGTCGGCAGGGGGTTGCCGTCCTACCCACACCCGCGGCTGATGCCGGACTTCTGGGAGTTCCCCACGGTCTCGATGGGCCTGACCGCGATCAACTCGATCTACCAGGCGCGCTTCAACCGCTACCTGGCGAACCGCGAGATCAAGGACACCTCCGACCAGCGCGTCTGGGCGTTCCTCGGCGACGGCGAGATGGCCGAGCCGGAGTCGCTCGGTGCCATCGGTGTCGCCGCTCGCGAGGAGCTGGACAACCTCACCTGGGTCATCAACTGCAACCTGCAGCAGCTTGACGGTCCGGTACGCGGCAACGGCAAGATCATCCAGGAGCTGGAGTCGACCTTCCGCGGCGCGGGCTGGAACGTCATCAAGGTCATCTGGGGTCGCGAGTGGGACGCCCTTTTGGCACGTGACGTCGACGGCGTCCTGGTCAACCAGATGAACAGCACCCCGGACGGCCAGTTCCAGACCTACTCGGTCGAGGACGGCGCCTACAACCGGGATCACTTCTTCGGCGCCGACCCGCGCCTGCGCAAGATGGTCGAGCACATGACCGACAGGCAGATCGAGAAGCTGCCGCGCGGTGGCCACGACTACCGCAAGGTGTACGGCGCGTTCGACTCCGCCACCAAGCACGTCGGCCAGCCCACCGTGATCCTCGCGCACACCATCAAGGGGTGGACGATCGAGTCCCTCGAGGGCCGGAACGCCACCCACCAGATGAAGAAGCTCAAGACCGACGACTTCAAGAAGTTCCGCGACCGGCTCTACCTGCCGATGAGCGACAAGGACATCGACGCGGCGTACGCGGCCCACGGAGGTGCGCCGTTCTTCCACCCCGGGAAGGACTCCCCCGAGATCGAGTACATGATGGAGCGGCGTCGCCAGCTCGGCGGCTCCCTGCCGAAACGCGTGGTGCGCGCCAAGCCGCTGAAGGTCCCCGGCGACGACCTCTACGCCGAGCTCAAGCAGGGGTCGGGCAAGGCGAAGATTGCCACCACCATGGCGGTGGTGCGGCTGCTCCGCGACTGGATGAAGGACAAGGAGATCGGGCAGCGCATCGTTCCGATCGCACCAGACGAGTACCGCACGTTCGGCATGGACTCGATGTTCCCGAGCGCCAAGGTCTACAACCCGGGCGGCCAGCGCTACGAGTCGGTGGACCGCAAGCTCCTCCTCAAGTGGCGTGAGGACGTGAAGGGCCAGCTGCTGCACGAAGGCATCTCGGAGGCCGGTGCGATGGCCTCGGCCACGGCCGCGGGGTCGGCGTACTCCACCCACGGCGAGGTGATGATCCCGTTCTACATCTTCTACTCGATGTTCGGGTTCCAGCGCACGGGTGACTCGATCTGGGCCATGGCCGACCAGCTGGCCCGCGGGTTCCTGATCGGCGCCACCGCCGGCCGGACGACCCTGACCGGTGAGGGACTCCAGCACGCGGACGGGCACTCCCCGCTGCTGGCGGCGACCAACCCGGCGATCGTGCACTACGACCCGGCGTTCGCCCACGAGGTCGCGTACATCATGCAGGAAGGTCTGCGTCGGATGTACACCGTGAACAAAGAGCACCCCAAGGGTGAGGACGTCATCTTCTACATCACGGTCTACAACGAGCCGATGGTGATGCCCAAGGAGCCCGACAACATCGACGCGGAGGGGCTGCTCAAGGGCATCTACCACTACGCCGACGCTCCCGAGGTCTCCGGCAACGGAGATGCTCCGCCCATCCAGTTGCTCGCGTCCGGCGTGGGCTTCCCGTGGATCCAGAAGGCACAGCAGCTGCTCGCCGACGACTGGGGCGTGGCTGCAGACCTCTGGTCGGTGACGTCGTGGAACGAGCTCTCCCGCGAGGCGATCGAGACCGAGAAGTGGTCGCTGAACCACCCCGAGGACAAGGCCAGGGTCCCCTACATCACGAGCAAGCTGGAGAACACCGCCGGTCCGGTGCTCGCGGTCAGCGACTGGACGCGCGCCGTACCCCTTCAGATCTCGCACTGGGTGCCGAACGACTTCCACGTTCTCGGCACCGACGGGTTCGGCTTCGCCGACACCCGCCCGTCAGCACGGCGCTTCTTCCAGGTCGACGCCGAGAGCATCGTCGTGGCTGCGCTCCGGGCGCTGGCCGAGCGGGGCGAGGTCAAGCCCGAGGCGGTCGTGGAGGCGTTCAGGAACTACCGCATCGACGACCCGACTGCCGTGGCCGACGTCAAGCAGGAAGGTGGCGATGCATGAGCGTTGCCTGGCAGACCGCGATCCGTCGCGGCATCGTGCCGATCGTGCTCGGCGTCATCTGCTTCGTCCTCTCGTGGCCGTCCATCGAGGACCTCGACCCGCTGTTCAAGGGTCTCGGCGCGATCCTGGTCGTGCTCGGCCTGGTGATCGTGGTCGCCACGGCACGCACCCTCACCGCCGAGGAGAAGCGGATCGGCCAGCGGCAGGCCTGAGTCCTGGCGGCGGTTGAGGAGGGCCGTCTCGACGGGCTCGAAACCTCAGGCACGGAGCTTGGGCAACTGTGCCACCGGCGGCAGGGGCCGGTCCCCGGCTTCGGCACGGTTGGCGGGCTCGAGTGGGCCGTTGCGGAGCAGATCGCGCCATTGCTCGCGGTGGTACGACGCCGGCTGCGTCGCCTTGATGAAGGTCTGCACGATCATCACGAAGCGATCCGGGTGGTCCTTGTGTGAGAAGTGCCCGCAGTTCGGGAGCACCTCCACGACCGCGCCCGGTGCTATCCGGGCAACGTTCTCGGCATGCCTGGCCGGGATCACCACATCGTCGGCCCCCCAGATGACAAGCATGGGCATCGCCTGGGTGAGGTAGGCCCGGTCGACCATCGTCACGATCTGGCCCTTCATGTCGACCACCGCGCGCACCACGTGCCGGATCGCCGCTCGCGAGCGCGGGTCCTTGAACGACTCGTAGATCTCGGCGACCTCTCCAAAGTCACGAGCCGCGGTGATCCGTGAGCGGGACAACGCCCGCAAGCCCGCCTTGCCGACCTGCCGCACGCCGGGCAGCGTGGCCAGCCCCATGGCCTGGTGGAAGCCGGGCAGCGTGACCATGCGGATCAGTGGCGACACCTCGGGACCAAGACCGCCCGGCGACACCAGGATCATCCGCTCCGTGCGCTCGGGGAACTGGTAGGCGAACTGCATGGCGATGCCGCCACCGAAGCTGTGACCGACCACGGTCACCTTGTCGATGTCGAGCACGGTGAGCAGGTCGCGCATCCCGTTGGCGTAGCCGCCCACTGAGTAGTCGGCGCGCGGCTTGGCGCTGGCACCGTGGCCCAGCAGGTCGGGCGCGATCACGGTGAAGTGCCGCGCGAGGTCGCCGATGACGGGGAACCAGGTGGTGTGGTCGCAGCCCAGGCCGTGCAGGAGGAGAAGTGCCGGCCCCTTGCCCACCTTCAGGTATGCACGCTCGTGACCGTGGATCGTGATGCGCTGGAGCTCGACGTCCGTGCCTGGAACCTGTTCCATGCGCACTCCTGGGAAAGTGGTTTGGGACAACAGAACTGGATTCAACCAGAACTTGTTTCAATCATGCGCCATTTCCGAAAGGGAATGTGAGCATCGCGCCCCCAGAAATCCGAGTTCCTCTGATTCATGAGGCTCGTGAGGGTCGCGGGGCTGTCGATGGTCGCGGGGCTGAGGCCCTGTGACTAGAGGTGCTGGAAGCTCACTGGAGCAGGGCCCCGTTAGGGTGTCCAGCATGTCTGTGCGCACCGACGGACCCCACCTGAGCTCCTCCGACGTCCTCGCCCAGCTGGCCCAGAGCGTCGAGCTGGTCACCGAGCGCCCGGTCGGGGACGTGCAGCTCGACCGTGCCTTCGTCGACGACCTGCGCATCGACTCGCTGTCCATGGTGGAGATTCTCGAAGTGGCGTCGCGGCACTTCGGCGTACGCATCGAGGACGAGGACGCCAAGGACTTCGTGCGGGTGCGCGACCTGGTCGACTACATCAGTCGTCGCGTCTGAGCCCAGGTTTCGAGACGCCCGTCTCGAAACGACCTCCTCAACGTAGGGCCGCGCTCGATCCTCAACCATCGGGAAGGTCAGACGACCTGGTGCAGCCACCGCACGGCGACGCCGTCCCCGGCATGCCGGAAGGTCTCCAGCTCGTCGTCCCAGGGCTTGCCCAGCAGCTTGTCGATCTCCAGCTCCAGCGTGGTCCCGCCCAGGGTGGCCTTGAGGACCGCGGCCTTGAGCCGGTCCTCGGGAATCATGATGTCGCCGTGCAGGCCCGTGACGGCGTGGAAGACGCCGAGTTGGGGCGTGGCGCAGTAGCGGGCGCCCTCCGTGCCGGACGTCGGCTCCTCGGTGACCTCGAAGCGCAGGTGGTTCCAGCCGCGCAGGGCCGAGGTGATGGCAGCAGCCGTCCCCAGGCCACCCACCCAGGAGTACTCCATGCGATAGGTACCGGGCTGGGCAGGCTGAGGGGTCCACTCAAGGTGCGGGGCCATGCCGAGTACGCCGCCGACGGCCCACTCGACGTGCGGGCACAACGCCGACGGCGCCGAGTGGATGTAGACGACTCCACGAACACCTGAACGAGTCACGGTTGCAGTCACGGGGACCTCCTCTTGCTTCGGCGTCGAGATACGCCTTCCCCAGCGGTCTCGAAAGCAAGCAAGCAGCGTCAGTGACTGTGTTGAGCGTGTGAAGTTGTGAGCCCATTGTGACCGATGGGAGTCTCCCGTGCCAGCCAAACGCCCCAAGGCCACGTGCGCGTGTCGCTTATGTTCCAGATGGGCGGACTGCGGAGCGGGGTCCCAGCTCCATCAGCTGGGTGAGGACATCCGTCGCGGCCCCGAGACCGCCGAGGTGAGACTCACCGTGGATGGTCGTGAACTTCGCCTGCGGCAGCCGCTCAACCATGTGCACGCCGTGGGCGTGCGGGATGATGTGGTCGGAGTCGCCGTGCCACCAGTGCACCGGCACCTGCACGTCGGCCGCCTCGAAGCCCCAGGGCAGCGTGAACAAGATGACGTCGGAGAGCGGCGCGCTGACCTGGAACCGCGCCCCGTTGAGCAGGTCGTCGAGGAACATCGCCCGGAACTCCGGCCGCGCCAGCAGCTCCTTGTCCCCACGCGGCTGGACATATGCGAAGCCGTCGAGGATCGGGCCGGCGATCGGGCGGATCAGCCTGACCACCTGGGCCATCGCTAAACCCAGGGGTACCCGGGTCAGGGAGAGCAGCGGGGCGACGTACGGCGCCAGGGCCACCAACCCGCCGATGATCGCATCCGGTCCCTGGCTGGGCGCAACTCCCCCGAGCACGCCAACGCCGTGCACCCGTTCGGGCAGTGCTGCTCCGGCGGCCAGGGCGTAGGGGCCGCCCCCGGAGAGGCCGATGACGTGCAGCTTCTCCATGTCGAGGACATCGCAGAGCTCGACGAGGTCACCGGTCCAGTCGAGGATGTTGGGGTAGAGGTGCGGCGAGGAGGAGCCGATCCCGGGACGGTCGATCCCGATGATCCGGAGGTCGCGCTCCTCGGCAAAGCGGCGGGCCTCCATCGGGATCTGACGCCGCGCGCCCGGCGTGCCGTGCATCCACACGATGGCCGAACCCCGGGGGTTCCCGAACTCCGCAAAGGAAAGCCTGCGTCCGCCACGGACCGCCACTGACCCCTCGAGCCGTGGCCGATCAACCCCGCTCATGGGCGGATTGTCGCACGCATGAGACACCTGATCAGTGGTTGTGTCGCATCTGGACTGCAGCCGCATCGACCACGTTGCGCGGGTCCTGCACGCAACGACCGGGACGCCGTTGGTGAGGACCTCACCCCCCGACGACCGTGGCGAGCAGGCAGGTGTCGCGGCCACGTCGGGCGAGGACCGCGTCCGGAAGTGCCCCGGCGGCGGCGTCGTCGTGGTGCCCGACGGGCCGCACACCGAGGGCCGCGCGGCCCACCGGCCGAATGTGCTGTGCCGACCCGCCACAATGGGCGCATGGAATGGGTGCTGCTCGCGATCTCCGTGGGCCTGGTGCTCGCGTGCGGCGTCTTCGGGGCAGCGGAGTACTCCTTCGTCGCGATCGACCGCGCCGCAGTGGAGAAGGCAGCCAGCGAGGGTGACCGGCAGGCAGAGGGCGTGCGGCTGGCCCTGCGAAGCCTGTCCACCCAGCTCTCGGGCGCGCAGATCGGGGTCACGCTGACCAACCTGGCGATCGGCTTCCTCGCCGAACCCGCCATTGCGACCCTGCTGGAAACACCCCTGACCGCCCTCGGCGTGCCCCACGCCGCGGTGCCGGGCATCTCCGTGACGCTCGGCCTGACCCTTGCCACGATCATCACGATGCTCTTCGGGGAGCTGGTGCCCAAGAAGCTGGGGATCGCGATCCCCTTTCCCGTCGCACGGCGCACCCAGCTCTTCATCCGTGGCTTCACCACGGCCATGACCTACCCGATCAAGCTCCTCAACGGTTCGGCCAACGCCTTGGTGCGGGCACTGGGAGTCGAGCCACAGGAGGAGCTGCGGTCGGCCCGATCCTCCGACGAGCTCGCCTCGCTGGCCGGCCGCTCCGCCAGCGAGGGCACCCTGGACTCCGAGACCGCCCACCTGGTCCAGCGGTCGATCGCCTTCGGGCCACGCACCGCCGGGGAGATCATGACCCCGCGTGTGCAGATGGCCTGTGTCGACGCCACCGACCCGGTCAGCGAGGTCATCGAGCTGTCCAGCTCGACCGGCTTCTCCAAGTTCCCGGTCATCAAGGGCACCTCTGACAACGTGGTGGGCTCGGTGCACGTCAAGCAGGCGGTCGCCGTCCCGCGCTCGGAGCGCGCGCACACGCTCGTGCGCGAGGTCATGGTGGATGCCACCATCGTCCCCGAGTCTCTGCGCCTGGACCCCTTGCTCTCATTGCTTCGCGGCGAGGGCTTCCAGATGGCCATCGTCTCCGACGAGTACGGCGGAACCGCGGGCGTGGTCACACTCGAGGACGTCGTCGAGGAGATCGTCGGCGACATCGCCGACGAGCACGACCGTTACGGCTCCCGACTCCGGCAGGGGCCGGACGGTTCGTGGATCATCTCCGGTCTGCTGCGACCCGACGAGGTCGCCGACGCCACCGGTTTGGAGCTCCCCGAGGATGAGGCCTACGACACGGTCGCCGGCCTGCTCGTGCGCGAACTCGGCCGCATCCCGGTCCGCGGGGACGAGGTACAGGTGCCGTTGCCGCTCGTCATCCCCGAGGACGACGACGATGAGCCTGTCCAGGAGCATGCCCTGATGCGGGTGGAGCGGATGGACGGCCTCCGGGTCGACCGGATCTCGATCAGACAGCTGACGCCCCAACCCGGCGACCGGCCCGGCGACCGGCCCGGCGACCGGCCCAGCGAAGCACCGGGCGACGAGTCGGGTGATCCCACATGAGCGCCCAGGCGGCCCTTTGGCTCGGGCTGCTGCTCCTTCTCGGCAATGCCTTCTTCGTCGGCGCGGAGTTCGCACTCGTGTCCGCCCGGCGTACGAAGGTGGAGCCGAAGGCGGCGGCAGGCTCCCGGGTCGCCCGGACCACGTTGCGCGCGATGGAGGGTCTCTCGCAGATGATCGCCGCCGCACAGTTCGGGATCACCGTGTGTTCATTGGGTCTGGGTGCAGTGGCTGAGCCGGCGCTGGCCCATCTGATCGAGCCCGTGATCCATGCCGCTCAGCTCCCCGACGCGTGGCTGCACCCGGTGTCGTTCACGATCGCCATGAGCTGCGTGGTGTACCTGCACGTCGTACTCGGCGAGATGGTGCCAAAGAACCTCGCTCTCGCCGGCCCCGAGCGGGCGGCCATGGTCCTCGGGCCGCCGATGGTCGCGATGGTGACGGTGCTCAAGCCGATCGTCTACGGGCTGGACGCGGCTGCCAACGCCATCGTGCGGCTGTTGCGGGTCGAGCCTCGCAGTGACGTGATCTCCACGTTCACCCTCGAGGAGGTCGAGGCGATGGTCGACGAGTCGCGCGACGAGGGCATGCTCAACCAGGGCGAGTACGAACGGTTGGCCGGCGCTCTGGAGTTCACCTCACGCACTGTCGCCGACGTGTTGCTTCCGCTCGACCAGATCGAGACTGTCGAGCGCGGCGCCCGGGCCTCCGACGTCGAAGTCGTCTGCGCCAACACCGGATACTCCCGCTTCCCGGTCCTCGGGGACGACGAGGAGCTGGTGGGCTACTTACACATCAAGGACGTCCTGCAGTCCGACCCGCATGGGCGCGC
>Ga0075530_1000075_pt1 | contig 39308 bp, 42 predicted proteins | sample NGEPerD_2_FD_75101 | JGI IMG/M metagenome (GOLD analysis project Ga0075530, IMG submission 75101) | Arctic peat soil microbial communities from the Barrow Environmental Observatory site, Barrow, Alaska, USA - NGEE PermafrostL1-D | ecosystem: Environmental > Terrestrial > Soil > Wetlands > Peat ... | reverse complement strand
TCCTACCCCCGGCCCCTCTTCTCCTACCCCCGGCCCCTCTTCGTCGATTCGGCGAGCGATTCGACGAAGAGGGGCCGGGGGTAGGGGTGTCGGTGTCACAGGATGGGCGTAGGTTTCGGACGTCACTTCCCCCAGGTCCAGACCGACAACTGGAGGAAGTGATGTTCGAACCCCCAAGTCGGCGCCCGATTCCGCCCAGGCGCCGTCGCCCCAGGCCCTTTTCACTCGACGGGCGCGCCGAGCTCATGGCCGAACGCCAGCGTCTTATCGGGCGCGCCGAGCACATCGTCGCCGACCAAGCCGAGTCGGCCGACGAGCTGGTGGAGGTTCGCCGCGCGCTCGAGGCGCTTCGCGACGTCCTCTGGCCGGCGAACCCCGGCCACATCTACTCGTGGATTCGTCGGCCTCGAGTCGGTGGCCCGTCTCCAATCGCACCGATGCCGCCACCCGGGGCTCTCACGCTTCATGGCGCTGCGCTTCGCCACGCCGCGCTCGGTGTGCTCGTTCGGGTCGGCCGGCCACTCCCGTTGCCCGAGATCCACTCCGCTCTCCACGCCCGGGGCTACTCGATCTCGGGGATGCACCCGGTGAAGACGCTCGCCGACGCGCTCGGCTACGAGCATGATCAAGCCCGGGCGCGACGGGTCCGCCGTGGTGTGTACGAATGCCGCGAGCTCACGCCCGCACGTCGCCGGCGAGCGCTCGAAGCATCACAGCAGACCGACGGACCGGCGAACGAGGAGTCCGCTGACGACACGGGTCGAGCTCGCGGTTCGGCTCGAGCTCGGGGTCCGCTCCGGGTCGGGTCAGAGGGCGGCGACCACACCGGCCATGATCTCGCCGGCCTCGGTCGGGTTCAGCCCGACCTCGACCCCCGCCGCTCGAAGTGCGTCCATCTTCGCGAGCGCGGTGCCCTTCGACCCGGAGATGATGGCGCCGGCGTGGCCCATCTTCTTGCCGGGCGGCGCGGTGACCCCTGCGATGTAGGAGACCACCGGCTTCGACATGCTCGAGGCGATGAAGTCCGCGGCCTCTTCCTCCGCCGCGCCGCCGATCTCGCCGATCATCATCACGGCCTTCGTCTCGGGGTCGGCCTCGAATGCGACCAGACAGTCGATGAAGCTCGTCCCGGGGACGGGGTCACCCCCGATCCCGACACAGGTCGTGACGCCGATGCCCTCCTTCTTGAGCTCGTGGAGCGCCTGATAGGTGAGGGTCCCCGAGCGGCTCACGATGCCGACCGGGCCACCCGGCTTGGCGATCTGGCCGGCGGTGATCCCGATGTTGCACTTGCCCGGGCTGATGATCCCAGGGCAGTTGGGGCCGAGGAGCTGCACCTCGGGGAAGTCGCGCCGGAGCTCGTTGTAGAACCACGCCTCGTCGTGAGCGGGGACACCCTCGGTGATGACCACGATGAACTGCACGCCGCCTTCGGCCGCTTCCATCACCGCGTCCTTCACCGCTGGGGCCGGGATGAACACACACGATGCAGTCGCGCCGGTCTCACGCACCGCGTCGGCAACACCGGCGAAGACGGGGATCCCGTCGACGTCGGTGCCGGCCTTCCTCGGGTTCGTGCCCGCGACGACCTGCGTGCCGTAGTCGCGGTTCAGCAACCCGTAGAACCGGCCCTGCGAACCAGTCAGCCCTTGGTAGACGACCTTGGTGGTCTCGTCGACGAAGATGCTCACGACTGGGTTCCTCTCGCGACCGCGAGCTCGACGGCGGTGAGCGCCGCATCGCTCATCGTGGGCCGTAGCTGCAACGAATCGGACAGATGGGGCCCGAGGATCGCCCGGCCTTCCTCGGCGTTCGTACCGTCGAGCCGAATCACGATCGGCGCGTCGATCTTCACCCGTGCCAGTGCCTCGACGATCCCGTTCGCGACCTCCTCACCCTTGGTGATCCCTCCGAAGATGTTGATGAGGATCGACCGGACGTCAGGATCGTTGTTGATCACCTCGAGCGCGCCGGCCATCACGTCCGCGTTGGCACCACCGCCGATGTCGAGGAAGTTCGCCGGCTTGCCGCCCACCTGGGTCACGATGTCGACGGTGCTCATAGCCAGTCCGGCACCATTGGCGATCACACCGACGAAGCCATCCAGCCCGACGTACTGAAGACCTTTGTCGTGGGCGGCCTGCTCCCGGTCGTCGCGCACCTGGATGGCGTGGTACTGCTCGTAATCCGGGTGTCGGAACACCGCGTTGTCATCCAGGGTGACCTTGGCGTCGAGCGCATGTACACGACCGTCAGGGGTGAGGATCAGCGGGTTGATCTCCACGAGGTCGGCATCGCCCTCGGTGTAGGCGGTGTAGAGCTTCATGAGAATGTCGATCGCGCCCTCGGTAGCCCGCGGATCAAGGTTCGCCGCGGCCACCCATTCGCGACAGGCCGCCTCGGTCAGCCCGTCGACCGGGTCCACATGGATGCGGGCGATGGCTTCGGGGTTCTCATCCGCGACCTGTTCGATCTCGACACCACCCTGCGCGGAGAGCATCCCGAGATGCAGCTTCGCCGCACGGTCGAGGGTGAACGACGCGTAGTACTCCTCGCTGATGTCGCTCGCCTTTTCGATCCAGACGGTGTCGACGTGATGGCCCTTGATGTCCATCCCCACGATGTTGGACGCGTGCTCGCGGCACTCATCGGTATTGGCCGCGAGCTTGACGCCACCCGCCTTGCCCCGCCCACCAACCAGCACCTGCGCCTTGATCACCACGGGATATCCGAGCCCGTCGGCCGCCGCGACGGCTTCGTCGATCGTGGTGACGGGCGCACCGGGCGAGACCGGGATGCCGTAGCGCGCGAACAGTTGCTTGCCTTGGTACTCGAGAAGATCCACGGGGCTCCCTGGTCGGGTGTCGGTGACGAAACTGGCGATCGTGGGCGCGTTAGCCGGCCGGTTGTGCTTCCCGGGTGTCCAGGGCCTGCGCGAGCCAGCCGGCGATCGAGTCGAGCGGCGCGGCTCCCGGTGTGAACAGCGCAGCAACGCCCATCTCCTCGAGGGACTCGATGTCGGCCTCGGGGATGATGCCGCCGCCGAAGATCAAGACGTCGCCAAGTCCGCGCTCGCGCAACAGCGCGATGACCCTCGGAAAGAGCGTCATGTGCGCGCCGGACAGCAGCGAGACACCGACCGCGTCGGCGTCTTCTTGCAGCACGGTCTCGGCGATCTGCTCGGGAGTCTGGTGGAGGCCCGTATAGATCACCTCGAACCCCGCGTCTCGCAACGCGCGGGCGATGACCTTGGCGCCCCGATCGTGACCGTCGAGACCTGGCTTGGCGATGACGACGCGGTAGCGCCGCTCCATGGTGAACCCCGGTTCCGTTGCGTTGCTGCCGATGTGCGTATGCTCAGCCCGGCGCGGAAACGATAGTCACGGCGGTCTCGCCAGGCGAAACGTCCGGTCGGCGAGGCGATTCCGAGGAGCGAGACCGCGGCGTGCACGCTTCGCTCGCCGACGTCAACGGGGCCGCCACGGCAGCCACGATCGGGTTCCATGGGTCCACGCGTGGGCAGCTCGGTTGGACTCGGCCACAAGACAGTGGCTACACCCCAGGTCATGACCAGCACTCCGGGGCAAGGAACGGTACGGGCTTTCGTCTTCGCTGCGATCGCCGCGATCGCTGCCGGCCTCGCGGTTGCGGGCCTCCTGCTGTGGGCGACGAGCCGTGGTGGCGGCGTACCGAGCGGGCCCTTCTCGCTCGGGTCCGCGGAGGGAATCCAGGAGAACGTGCGCGACGAGGGACCGGTGTACGTCGCCGATCCGACTGGGGGTGGGGGCCTGTGGCTCGACCTCGAAGGTGACGATCTCGTCGCGCTCGTCGCGGTGCCTCCCGCTGGGCCGCAGAACTGCGCCGTGCGGTGGCGCGACTCGATCGGGTCGTATTCCGATTGTGACGGCGCGCGGTTCGACTCGGATGAGCTGGACCGCTACGTCGTGCGGCGGCGCGACGGCCTGCTCATCGTCGACACGAGCCGCACGATCGCGCCCGAGGCCGGCTCGGGCTGAGGATCACAGCTTCTGGAGCGGGGCCCAAGCCAGCAGGAGTCGCTTCTCGCCCACCTCTCGGAAACGGACGACGGCCTCGGCCTTGTCACCCTCACCGATCACCTCGATGATCACACCCTCACCGAACTTCTCGTGGCCGACGTCAGCACCGACGCGCAGGCCGAGCTGATCGGCGCCGCGGGCACCGAGTGGCGACGATGCCTGACGCACCGCCGCCGCGACCACGGCGTCACGATGCCCGCCGAGCCCGCCCGAGCGACGGGATTCGCCCAACGCGGCGACCACATCTTCGGGGATCTCCCTGAGAAAACGGCTCGGCGGGTAGTACTCGGTCGCGCCGAACAGGCTGCGCGACCAGGCGTGGCAGAGATAGAGGCGTTCCCGGGCTCGGGTGATGCCGACGTAGCAGAGCCGCCGCTCCTCTTCGAGCTCGTCGGGGTCACCGAGGCTGCGCGAGTGGGGAAACACGCCGTCTTCCATGCCGGTGACAAACACCACCGGGTATTCCAACCCCTTGGCGCTGTGCAGCGTCATGAGCGTCACCGCCGAGGTTTCGTCGCCGTCGGCCTGGTCGAGGTCGGTGACGAGCGAGATGCCCTCGAGAAACGCCTGGACGCGGGCGACGCCGCGCGGCGGCTCGTCCTCGCCGCTGGTCACGCCCGCGATCGCGGCAAGACCCGGTCCCGCGACGCCGCTATCGAGCTGCTCGTCGAAGTCGGCAGCCACGCCCACGAGCTCCCGCAGGTTCTCGATTCGACCCTCCGCCTCGATCGACCGCTCCGACTCGAGATGCGCGATGTACCCAGTGTGCTCGAGCATCGCCTCGACCGCCGCGGCCACGCCCTCGGTCGCGCCGTGCTCGAGCCCGCTCATGACGTCGAGCAGCTCGCGGATTCCCCCGAGCGCCTTGCCGGCGACCCCCGCGCTCGCGGCGGCAACGAGCGCCTCGCGGAACGGGACCGACGCACCCTGGGCGTAGGCGTCGATCTTGCGGATCGACGTGTCGCCCACCCCGCGCCGCGGGGTGTTGGCGATCCGCTTCCAGCTCACCTCGTCATCCGGGTTCACGAGGGCCTTCAGGTAGGCGAGCGCGTCCTTGATCTCACGGCGGTCGTAGAACTTCGTGCCGCCGAAGACCCGGTAGGGGACACCCGAACGCACGAGTGCTTCTTCGAGCACGCGGCTCTGGGCGTTGGTCCGGTAGAAGACCGCCACGTCTTCGAAGCGGTGCCCCTCGGTGTCGGTGAGACGGTCGATCTCGTGGACGACGAACGCGGCCTCGTCGTGTTCGTCTTCGGCCTGGTAGCGGGAGATCAGCTCGCCCTCGACCTGGTCGGTCCACAGGTGCTTCGGCCGGCGGGACGCGTTGTTCGCGATCACCGCGTTGGCCGCGTCGAGGATGCGTTGGGTGGAGCGGTAGTTCTGCTCCATCACGATCACGCTGGCTTCGGGGAAGGCCTCCTCGAACCGCATGAGGTTACGGAAGTCGGCGCCGCGGAAGCGGTAGACGCTCTGGTCGGCGTCACCGACGACCATCACGTTGCGGTGCTCGGCGGCGAGCATTCGTACGATCTCCCACTGCGCGAGGTTCGTGTCCTGGAACTCGTCGACCAGCACGTACTCGAAGCGGTGCTGCCACCGGGCAAGGACGTCGGGGTGCTCGCGGAACAGCCGCACCACCAGCAGCAACAGATCGTCGAAGTCGGCCGCGGATGCGTCTTCGAGCCGCTTCTGGTATTCCGCGTAGACGTTGGCCACCCTCCGCTCGAACGGACCAGCCGCCGCATCCAGTGCCTGGCCGGGCGTGACGAGCTCGTTCTTCATCGTCGAGATCAGCGACTGGACGCGCCGAGCAGGGAACCGCTTGGGATCCAGATCGAGATCGCGCCGCACGTAGTCGGCGAGACGAACCGCGTCGGCTTGGTCGTAGATCGAGAACGATGATCGGTAGCCGAGGCGCTCGACGTCGCGACGCAGGATCCGTGCGCAGGACGAGTGGAACGTGGACACCCACATGCGACGGGCGACCGGGCCGACGAGCTCCTCGACCCGGGCCTTCATCTCGCCGGCGGCCTTGTTGGTGAACGTGATCGCGAGAAGCTGGAAGGGCGACACGTTGCGATCGCTGATGAGAGCGGCGATCCGACGAGTCAACACTCGGGTCTTGCCCGATCCGGCGCCGGCGACGACGAGGATCGGTCCGTCCGGTGCGACGACCGCCTCTCGTTGGACCGGGTTGAGTCCCGACGCGACGTCGGTGCGAGGTTCGGCGATCGGAGAGGTCATCGACCCCGATCGTACAGGTGTTCGATCGAGAGGCGTGGCGGGCGCCGCGCGGCCACCAGGCGCGGCGTCGCCAGGGTGAGAGCTCGGGACGAGCTAGTCGGCGCGACCGTCGGCGGCTTCGAGCCTCAGCTCGGCCGTCGACTCGTCCAACTCGTCCGACGCGGCCGACGCGGCCGACGCGACCTGATGGGTGACGTCGGATGGGCCGCCGTCCGCGTCGTCACGGTAGGAGCGGAGCAGATGGGTCCGCTCGACGTTGAGCGCGACCGTGAACGAGCCGTCGCTTCCGATCTCGAGCCCGAAGTACTGCTCCCACTCGACCTTGAAGGAGGGCGCGTCGGGGTCGGCGCCACGGGGGAGCCGACGGTAGAGCATCCGCTCGCGGTCGAAGAGCCAGATGCTGTGGGAGGTGTCGATGCGTTCCATAGAGACGAGGCCAGGCTACCCCTCGTCCTGCGATTGGCAACCGGCAAACTCAGGCTTCGAGCAGCACGGTGACCGGCCCGTCGTTGACCAATTCGACTGCCATATCCGCGGCAAAGATCCCGGTTTCGACGAGTCCCCCGAGCTGTCGGAGCGACGCCGCGAATGCCTCGACCAGGGGCTCTGCGATCACCCCGGGTGCGGCCGCAGCCCACGACGGGCGGCGGCCCCGGGTGGTGTCGGCGTAGAGCGTGAACTGGCTCACCACACACAGTGACCCGCCGACGTCACCCACCGCGCGGTCCATGCGGCCGGTGGCGTCGCCAAAGATCCGTAAGTTCCAGACCTTGGCGGCCAGCGCGCGGGCCGTCTCGTCGTCGTCGCCGTGGGTCACACCGACGAACACCAACAGCCCGACACCGATCGTCGCGATCGTCTCGCCGGCGACGACCACGCTCGCCCGGCTCACCCGCTGGATCAGCGCTCGCACGAAGCGATGGTACGGCGAGCGCTCGCACCGGGAGCAGGGCCCACGCGGGTCCGGTCAGGTCGCGAGCTCCATCGCGGGCTCGTAGGTGCCGGCGACGAGATCGTCCATGCCGTCTCCCCTACTCCCATTCGATGGTGCGCCTACTCCCATTCGATGGTGCCGGGCGGCTTCGAGGTGACGTCGTAGGCGACGCGGTTCACCCCGGGAACCTCGTTGATGACCCGCGACGAGATCCGCTCGAGCACGTCGTAGGGAAGCCGGGCCCAGTCGGCGGTCATGGCGTCGTCTGAGGTGACGGCGCGGATCACGATCGGGTACGCGTAGGTGCGATCGTCGCCCATCACGCCGACGGTCCGCACTGCCGGGAGCACGGCGAAGCTCTGCCATATCTCGCGGTACAGCCCGGCCCGGTGGATCTCCTCGATGACGATGGCGTCGGCCCGCTGGAGGGTGTCGATCCGCTCGGGAGTGATCGAGCCGATGATCCGCACCCCGAGGCCCGGACCGGGGAACGGTTGGCGCCACACGATGTCTTCGGGCAGCCCCAGCTCCTCGCCGACGGCCCGGACCTCGTCCTTGAAGAGATGACGCAGCGGTTCGATGAGCTCGAAGTCCATGTCCTCGGGCAGACCCCCGACGTTGTGATGCGACTTGATCACCGCGTTGTCGGATCCACCGGACTCGACGATGTCCGGGTAGAGGGTTCCCTGCACGAGGAACCGCGCGTCGTCGTAGTCCCGGGCGACCTCTTCGAAGACCCGGATGAACGTCTCGCCGATGACCTTGCGTTTGCGTTCCGGCTCACTCACATCGTCCAAGGCACCGAGGAACCGATCGGCAGCCTTCACGTGGACGAGATCGATTTGGAACTGGCTCCGGAACGTCTCTTCGACCTGTTCGGCTTCGCCGAGGCGCAAGAGGCCGGTGTCGACGAACACGCACGTGAGCTGGTCACCGATCGCCTTGTGCACGAGGGCAGCCGCCACCGCAGAGTCGACACCACCGGACAGACCGCAGATGACCCGCTCGGAACCGACCCGGGCGCGTATCTCGGCGACCTGCTGTTCGATGATCGAGGTGTTGGTCCAGGTAGGCCGGCAGTGCGCGCCGTCGAAGAGAAAGGCCTTCAGGATCTCCTGGCCGTGTTCGGTGTGGGCCACCTCGGGGTGGAACTGCACCGCATAGATCGCCCGGTCGGGCGCCTCGAAGGTGGCGACGGGGACGGCAGCCGTCGAGGAGGTCACGACGAAGTCCGGCGGGGCCGCGACGATCGAGTCGCCGTGACTCATCCACACCGACAACTCGAGCGGCAGGTCACCGAACAGCGCGGACGGAACGCCCGGCGCGACGCTCAGCGCGGTGCGGCCGTACTCACCGGCGGCGGTACGTCGCACCTCTCCACCGAGATCGCGCGCCGCGAGCTGCGCCCCGTAGCAGATGCCGAGGATGGGAACGCCGGCGTCGTAGATGGCGGGATCGATCGTCGGCGCACCGTCGACGTGGACCGACGCGGGACCACCCGAGAGGATGATCGCCCTCGGTCGGCGCTCGAGCATCTCGGCGACGGGCGTCGTTCGAGCCACGATCTCCGAATAGACATGCGCCTCGCGGACCCGGCGCGCGATGAGCTGGGCGTACTGTGCGCCGAAGTCGACGACGAGTACCAGATCGTGCGGCGTATCGCCGCCGGTCACCGCCCCATGCCGATGTTCTGCGCGCGTTGCAGCGACTTGCCTTCGGTGAGCAGCGACGGGGCGATCATCATCTCGGCCTTCTGGAACTCCTTCACCGTCTCGTAGCCGGTGGTGGCCATCGAGGTGCGCAGGGCACCGAAGAGGTTGAGGGTGCCGTCGTTGTCGTGCGCCGGGCCCACGATGATCTCAGCCAGTGTGCCCTTCTGGCCCGTTTCGACCCGGGCGCCACGCGGCAGGCTCGGGTGAAAGGTCGCCATGCCCCAGTGGTACCCGTGGCCGGGAGCCTCGTACGCGCCCGCCAGGGGCGAGCCGATCATCACCGAGTCGGCGCCGCACGCGATGGCCTTGGCGACGTCACCGCCGGTGCGCATCCCTCCATCGGCAATCACCTGTACGTACACGCCGGTCTCGTCGAGGTGGCGGATGCGGGCGCCGGCCGCATCCGCGATCGCGGTGGCCTGGGGAACGCCGATGCCGAGCACACCGCGGCTCGTGCACGCGTGGCCCGGGCCGACGCCGACGAGAACCCCAACCGCGCCGGTGCGCATGAGGTGCAGCGCCGTCGAGTACGACGCGCACCCGCCGACGATGACCGGCACGTCGAACTCGCGGATGAACTTCTTGAGGTTGAGGGGCTGGCGGGACGGGTCCTTCGACACGTGCTCGGCCGACACGACGGTGCCCTGGATGACCAACACGTCGAGCTCGGCTTCGAGAACGTGCTTGGCGTACTGCTCGACCCGCTGGGGAGTCAGGGACGCGCAGGAGGTCACGCCGGCGTCTCGGATCTCGGCGATGCGGCGGCCGATGAGCTCTTCCTTGATCGGCTCCGCGTAGATCTCCTGCATCCGGCGGGTCGCCTTGTCCGCGGGAAGCTGCGCGATCTCGTCGAAGATCGGCTCGAGGTCCTCGTAGCGAGTCCAGAGCCCTTCGAGGTTGAGACAGGCGAGGCCGCCGAGCTGACCCACTTCGATCGCGGTCGCGGGCGAGGTCACACCGTCCATCGCCGCGGCCATGAGTGGCAGCCCGAAGCGGAACGCGTCCAGCTCCCAGGAGATGTCGATGTCCTCGGGGTCGCGGGTGCGTCGGCTCGGGACGATCGCGATCTCGTCGAATCCGTAGGCTCGCCGTCCGGTCTTGCCGATGCCGATCTCGATTTCCAACGTTGCTCCCCTTGTCCCCACTCCGCTGCCACACGCGGCCCGCCCGGAGTGTCGAGCAGGTCGCGTGCCGTGCACACCTGGGAAACCGTCGAGTCTACCCGGCCCCTCCGGTGAAGCCCGACCCCTCTTCGACGCCTACGAGCCGGCTGAGCAGCCCACGCAAGATCCGCGCGGTTGCGCCCCAGACCGTCTCGCCCTCGAGCTCGAAGAACGACACCACCAACTCATGAGACGGCAGGCCGCCGCCTGACGGAACCGTCCAGCGCTCCTCGCGGTAGTGAGCCGGGTCGAGCAGCTCGGCCAGCGCGACGTCGAAGACCCGATCCACCTCGCGCGGGTCCCGTCGCAATCGGGGTGGTTGGTCGATGACACCGACGAAGGGATGGATCACGAATTGCGAGCCGACGGTCCCGAGCGGATCGAGCGCCGCGACCACATCGACCGCGGCCGGCACGAGCCCGACCTCTTCGTAGGCCTCCCGGCGCGCCGCGGCTTCCGGGGTGGCGTCGACGCCGGGCTGGACGGTACCGCCCGGGAACGCGATCTCGCCCCGATGCGACGGCATGGTCTCGGGCCGCTTCGTGAGCACGACCCTCGCCTCGCCCTGGGATTCGAACACCGGCACCAACACCGCGGCGTCGCGGCTGGCGGCGGTGCGGTAGGCACGATCGGCCGGTTCCGGCAACGCGGCGCACCGGGCGCGCACCTCCACCAGGGAGAGGCGCAACCGATCCGCCGACAAGGAGGCCCAGGGCGACGGGCCGCCGATCTCGTGGTCGATCGGACGCGGGATCCGCTGGGCTCCTCCCCGGGGTCGCGCCGACTCCACCATCTCATCGAGGGTAGTAAGAACCTCCAGGACGGATCGGCGACCGGAGGGACCGAACATGGCGGGCAATTGGAACTTCGCGACGTGCTGGGAGGCAATCGCCGACGGGCGGCCCGACGGCGCGGCGCTCCGCCACGGTGCCCGCACCGTGAGCTGGGCCGAGTTCGACGACCGGTCCGCTCGACTCGCGGCCGGCCTCGCCGAGCTCGGCGTCGGCGCCGACTCGAAGGTCGCGAGCTACCTGTACAACGGACCGGCGTATGTCGAAGCCACGTTCGCGACGTGGAAGCTGCGGGCCGTACCGGTGAACGTGAACTACCGGTACCTGGAAGAGGAGCTGGCGTACCTGCTCGAGAACTCCGACGCCGAGGTGCTGTTCTTTCACGGGTCCCTGTCCGAACCGGTGTCCCGCGTGCGGGATCGGACCCCGAAGCTGCGGGCGGTCGTACAGGTCGACGATGGCGCGCCGTTGCTCGACGGGGCGATCGCCTATGAGGAGCTCATCGCCACCCGCGAACCGGCCCCGCGCATCGACCGGTCGGGTGACGACCAGTACATCCTGTACACGGGGGGCACGACCGGGATGCCCAAGGGTGTCATGTGGCGCAACGATGACCTGTTCCAGAGCCTGGTGCCCTCCGTCCTGTCGCTCATCGGCGAGCAGACCCCGGACTCGCCCGCGGGCTTCGGGCCCCTCGCGGCTCGAAACGGCTCCCAGGGACGCGCGCCGGTCCACCTCCCGGCGTCGCCGCTGATGCACGGCACGGGGTTCTTCACGTCGCTGCAGTCACTCACCATGGGCGGCACGATCGTCACCCTCACGCAGCGCAACTTCGACGCGCACGAGCTGTGGCGGGCTGTGCAGGCGGAGCGCGTCACCCAGATGGCCATCGTGGGCGACGCGTTCGGCCGGCCGATGGTCGCCGCGCTCGAGGAAGCCGAAGCGCGCGGCGAGCCCTACGACCTGTCGTCGCTCGTGGTGCTCATCAGCTCGGGGGTCATGTGGACCGCCGAGGTCAAGGAGGCCCTCATGGCGCGCGGGGGGTTCGTGTGCCTCGACTCGCTCGGCTCGAGCGAGGGCGTCGGGTTCGCGAACCAGATCTCGGTGCCCGGCTCGCCGGCCACCACGGCAAAGTTCCAGATCGGCGAGCACACTCGTGTCCTCACCGAGGAAGGACGGGAGGTGGCGGCCGGCTCCGACGAGATCGGCTTGTTGGCCCTCGGCGGACCGATCCCGCTCGGCTACCACAAGGACCAGGCCAAGAGTGAGGCCACGTTCCGCACCTTCGGCGGAGCGCGCTACTCGATCCCGGGTGACTGGGCGAAGGTCGCGGCCGACGGCACCATCGAGCTTCTGGGCCGCGGGTCGGTGTGCATCAACACCGGCGGCGAGAAGGTGTTCCCCGAGGAGGTGGAAGAGGCCATGAAGCTGCACCCGAGCGTCATCGACGCGATCGTCGTGGGCGTGCCCGATGACCGCTTCGGCGAGATGATTGCCGCGGTCGTGTCGGTCGACGGCAGCACCACCGAGGCAGAGATCGCCGACGAGGTGCGCGGGCGGCTCGCCGGGTTCAAGCGCCCCCGTCACGTCGTGATCGTGGACGACGTCCCTCGCGGCCCGAACGGTAAGGCCGACTACGCGTGGGCCAAGCAGGTCGCCGTCGAGCGCGCCGCGGTCGAGTCCTGAGCCCGGGAGCGTTCCGAGCCCGGGCTGGGACGCCGAGACGCGCAACGAGCGGCCGCCATCGGCGACCGCTCGCGTGCTGGATACCGTTCGCCCGCTCGCGCGAGCCGCGGCGCTACTTCTTCTTCTTCTTGGCTCCGCCGACCTTGGCGAGCACGTCACGCGAGCTCAGGATCAACAGCTCTTCGCCGTCCACGGTGATCTCGGTGCCGCCGTACTTCGAGTAGATGACGGTGTCGCCGACGGCGACGTCCATCGGGATGATCTCGCCCGACTGCTCGGCCCGACGGCCGGTGCCGACGGCGAGCACCTCGCCCTGTTGGGGCTTTTCCTTGGCGGTGTCGGGGATGACCAGCCCGCTCACGGTCGTCTCTTCGGCCTCGCTGGCCCGGATGACGATTCGGTCCTCGAGCGGTGTGAGGTTCATCGATGTGCCTCCTCGGCGACTGTCGTTCGGGCGAGCACCCCGGTATCGGGGTCGACTCGAGAACGGGGTTTCTCGGAACTCGCTTGAATCTCGGGCGTTCTTCGCTGGTGCGATGAGCTAGCACTCGCGGTTGGAGAGTGCTAATTCAACCTAGCTGGTTCCGGGCGGTGGGGGCAAGCGCGCGCCCGGGTCGGCGCCGGATGTGAAGTCAGTCGGGCCGTCGGCCTCGAACCGCCACCATGCCGTGGCTGCGATCATTGCTGCGTTGTCGGTACACAGGGCGAGTGGCGGGAGGTAGAAGTCACGCCCGGTGTCGAGCGCGGCGTCAGCCACGCGGGTCCGCAGCCTCGAATTGGCCGCGACACCGCCGCCGAGCACGAGCGTGGACGCCCCGATCTCGTCGGCCGCGGCGAGAAGCTTGGAGACCAGGGTGTCCACGACTGCCTCCTGGAACGACGCGGCAATGTCGGCCACCGGCGCGTCGGGGTCGTCGCGCAGGTGGTAGGCCACCGCGGTCTTGAGCCCTGAGAAGGAGAGATCGAGGCCCTCGCCGAACATGGGACGGGGAAAGGCGATCGCGGCGGGGTCACCGTCGAGCGCCACGCGGTCCACCGCGGGACCGCCCGGGTAGCCGAGGCCGAGGAGCCGCGCGACCTTGTCGAACGCCTCGCCCGCCGCGTCGTCGACCGTCTCACCCAGCACCCGGTAGCTGAGGTGACCTTCCACCGACACGACCAGGGTGTGGCCGCCGGAGGCGATCAGCACGGCGAGCGGGGGCGAGAGATCGGGTTCTTCGAGCCACGCCGCGTGCAGGTGGGCCTCGAGGTGGTTCACGCCGATGTAGGCGAGATCACCCGCGAGGGCCAGCGCCTTCGCCGCGCTCACACCGACCAGCAGAGCGCCGGCAAGACCGGGCCCGTTGCACGCGGCGACTGCATCGAGGTCGGCCAGCTCGCAGCCGGCCTCGACCATCGCCTCGGCGATGACGGGGTTGATGAGCTCGACGTGGGCGCGGCTCGCGATCTCGGGCACGACGCCCCCGAACCGCGCGTGGAGATCGACCTGACTGGACACCACGGACGAACAGATCCGCCGGCCGTCCTCCACCACCGCGGCGGCGGTCTCGTCACAGCTCGTCTCCAATCCGAGGATCAACACGTCGCCACCACCTCGCCATCCTCCCCCGCGACCCGCCTCACCGTCGCGCTACCAACGCCGCGCGCGCTCGATGCGCGTCGTGCCCCGGATCGAATGCTCGATCGAGGCGAGCAGCTCGGCGTAAGCCTCGGTGCCGATGTCGTGGGACCACATGATGAGCGCGTCCTCCTTGGTGTCGGCGTAGTAACCCTTGCGAACACCCGCGTCCTCGAACCCGAACCGCCGGTACAGATCCTGCGCGCCCCGATTGCTCATCCGAACCTCGAGGGTGAGCTGTTCGGCTTCCCGGGCGCGGGCCTCGCTCGCGAGCGCGAGCAGCAGCCGTGTGCCGACACGATGACGCTGCCACCGGGGATCGACCGCGATGGTCGTCACGTGCCCGTCGGTGCCCGTCATCATGAGCCCCGCGTAGCCGACCACATCGCGACCGACCCGGGCGACCATATAGGCGCGGGTCGCGCGCAGGCGCAGCTCGCTCGCGAACAACGCCGTGGTCCACGGCCGCGGGTACACCTGGGTCTCGATGCGCAACACCGCGCGGAGGTGGCGGCGGCGCATGGGCGCGACGTGCACCGACAGCGCGTCGTCGTCGGTGCCTTGTTCGGGCTGCTCGTCGTGCTCGGGTCGCATCATCCGCGCGGTTCGACCCGTCGGTGATCCCAGGCGATCTCCGCGTCGCTCAGGCGCAGGTACATCGGCGTGAGCTCGTTCGGCGCGCAGAACTCCTCGCGCACCACGGCCGCGGTGGCGAGCTCAACCAGCGCTCCGGCCCGGGGGCCGGCGGCCATCGCGCCGCCAGTTTCCACGTGCTCGAGGTCATCGAGCCCACACCGGTCGAGCAGTGCGGGCTCGCCTGCCAGCAGGACCTCGTCGCCGGTGGCTGCGAGGTCGCTCGCGAGCTCGTCGGGGCGGGAGACGGCGTAGTCGGAGATGCGCTGCAACCCGCCGGGCACGCCGCGGTACTTGGCGAAGAAGACCTCGTGGCGGCGCGCGTCGAGCACGGGCACGATGACGCGTCCCGAGTGGCGCAGGGGATACGCGACAAGATCGAGGGTGGCCACGCCGACCACAGGTATGCGCAGCGCCTGGGCAAGCACACGTGCGGTGGTGATCCCGACCCGCAGGCCCGTGAACAGCCCCGGCCCGGTGCCGGCCGCGATGGCGCTGAGCCCGCCCATGGTCACGTCGCTGCACCGGCAGAGGTCCGCGATGGCGGGCGCGAGGTCTTCCGCGTGGCGACGACCGGGTGGCAGGTCAAGCTCGGCGATCACGACGCCGTCGCGCGCCACAGCCACGCTGACGCGGGGAGTCGCAGTGTCGAAGCCAACCAGGTCCATCGTCACGGGCGCGCCTTGGCGTCGGCGAGCTGCGACTCGAGACGATCGGCGCGGGCGGTCCAGCTCGGCCCGTGGGGCATGAGCTCGATGGTTCGGCACTCCGCCCCCGCGCCCTCACTCCCGGGCGCACCCGCGTAGTGGAGGTCGACGTCAAGCCGATCGAGCGGCAGGAGCGGGCCGAGGAGGTCACCCCACTCGATGACGACCACTGCGTCGCCGTCGAGGTAGTCGTCGAAGCCGAGATCGTGCACCTCCTGGAGGTGAGTGAGCCGGTACGCGTCGACGTGCACGAGCCGAACGCGGCCCTCGTGCTCGTGCACGAGGGTGAAGGTCGGGCTCGTGACCGGCGTGGCCACGTCGAGACCCTCGGCCAGGCCGCGGGTGAGGGTGGTCTTGCCCGCACCGAGGTCGCCGGTCAGCACGATCACGTCTCCCGGTTCGACGAGCCGGGCAATCGTGGCCCCGACCGCTCCGGTCTGCGCCGCGGACGCGCTGGTCACGATCACGATGAGGCCCGCGCCAGGGCTCGCTTGACCAGCACGAAGTCGGCACGGACGTCGGCGAGGCGCGCTCCGCCCGAGCGCAGCACGGCCGAGGGATGCAACGTCGGGATGAGCACGCGGTCTGCGTTGAGCCGGTCATCTCCGGCGGGGTACGGGTACTCGCGGCCGCGCATCTGGGTGATCCCCTGGGTGGTATCCAGCAGCAGCTTGGTCGCGAAGTTGCCGAGCGTGACGACGACGGTCGGCGCGATGAAGTCGAGCTGGGCTTCGAGGTACGGCCGACACGCCTCGATCTCGCTCGGTTGGGGATCGCGGTTGTCGGGCGGACGGCACTTCACGACGTTGGCGATGTAGGTGTCATCGCGGGTCAGCCCGATGCCGTCGATGAGCTTCGTGAGCAATTGGCCGGCCCGCCCCACGAAGGGGACGCCCTGCATGTCCTCTTGCGCGCCTGGTCCTTCGCCGACGAATAACAGATCGGCGTGCGGGTCGCCGACGCCGAACACGACCTGCGTGCGCGTCTCGGACAGCGCACAGGCCTCACAGCCGAGCGCGGCCTGCTCGAGCGCCTCGAAGGAGGCGAAGCTGCTCACGCCGAGCGCCTCGGGTGGGCGCCGACCTCGCGGGCGAAGCCGACGATGAGCTCGTCGAGCTCTTTGGCTCGCTCGAGCATGAGCATGTGCCCGGCGCCGGGGAACAGCTCGAGGCGCGCGCCGGGAATGAGCTGGCTGATCCGGCGGGACTCGGCCGGCGGGGTGAGGAGGTCGGCGGTGCCACCCACGACGAGGGTCGGGAGGGTGATGGAGGCCAGCTCCGGCGTGAGGTCGAGCCCGAACAACGCTCGGGGCGCGCCGCGGTTGGTGTCGCGGGCGCACTCGCCGATCATCTGGCGGGTGAGCTCGACGTGGCTGGGTTGGGGTTCGGTACCGAACCCGACGCGGGCGGCCAGGAAGCCGAGATCGGGGTGGCGCAGCAGCCGACCGAAGTCGGGGCCGGCACCGACGAGGGTCTCGAGGGCAGTGCGCACGCCGCGCAGCTCGCTCACCCGAACCTTGGCCAACGTCGACAGGAGCACGAGGCCGTTGACGTGAGCAGCAGCGTGGGCGGCGTGGCGGGCTGCGTAGGCCTGCACCGCGATGCCGCCCATCGAGTGCCCGACGAGCACGGCGTCGGTGAGATCGAGCGCGTCGATCACGGTGCGGACGTCGGCGGCGAGGTTGTCGAGCGAGTGGCCGGTGTCGCCCGTCTCCGATTCGCCGTGGCCGCGGTGGTCGAACGCGACGACCTGGAATCCGGCGGCGGCCAGGGACTCGAACTGCTTGACCCACGTCCGGTTCGAGAGCGTCACGCCGTGCGACAACACGATCGGTGGGCCGGTGCCGACCGTCCGGGTGGCGATGGTGCCGCCGTCGTGGCTCGGGAACCGGTGGAGCGCGCCGGGCGGGAGTGCGAAATCAGCGCCGGCGTCGGGATCGGGCCGGGCCCGGATCCGGGCGAGCGCGCTCCGTTCGAGCCCGTAGACGGCGCCGGCGAGTCCGGCCACGCCGAGCGCGGTACCGAGGAGGGCGCGGCGCGGGTTCACGAGTACCTCCGGGGGACGCGGGGGCCGATGTTGCTCACGATCTCGTACGGAACGGTGTCGAGGCGCCGGGCCCATTCCACCGCCGTGACCGTTTCGTCGCCCTGGGAACCGATGAGGACGACCTCGTCGCCGACCGCGACGGACGCGTCGCCGACGTCGACCATGAGCTGGTCCATCGTCACGGTTCCCGCGATCGGCGCCCGACGACCACCCACGAGCACCTCCCCGCCGACGTGGCCGAGGTTGCGGGGAACACCATCCGCGTAGCCGAGCGGAACGGTCGCGACGTGCGCCGTCTCGGTCAGGGTGTGGCGGAGCCCGTACGACAGCCGCGCACCCGCCGGCAGCGTCTTCACCAGGGTGACTCGGGCTTTGAGCGCCATCGCCGGCTGCAACGTGGCGTGACCGGCGAGCGCGGCGGACGGCGCGATGCCGTACATCGCGATCCCGGCGCGCACCAGGTCGTAGCGGGCGCGCTCGAACGCGAGTGCGCCGGCCGAGTTGGCCGCGTGGCGCAGCCCGAGGTCGCGACCCGAGGCTGCCAACGCGCGGAGCAGCGCGTCGAAACGGTCGAGCTGGTCGTCGGTGTAGGGGTTGTCGGGTTCGTCAGCCACCGCGAGATGGGTACACACGCCGGCTAGCACCAGCTCCGAGTGCCCCGCGATCTCGTCCACGAGCCCCGGTGCGTCGTCGGGCGCACAGCCGACCCGGTGCATGCCGGTGTCGACCTTGAGGTGGACGGCGAGCGGCTCGGTCCGCCCGACGGTGGTGACCGCCTGGGCGAGGTGCGCAATGCCGGCGTGGGTGTACACGATCGGCGTGAGGTCGGCTTCGACGACGGTCGTGGCCGCCTCGGCCGGCGGCTCCGCGAGCACGAGCACCGGTGCGTCGATGCCGTGGGCGCGCAGCGCGACCCCCTCTTCTACGAGCGCGACGCCGAGACTGCGGGCACCGGCGTCGAGCGCAGCGCGGGCCACCTCGACCGCGCCGTGTCCGTAGGCATCGGCCTTCACGACCGCCATCACCTCGGCCGGGGCGACCACGTCGCCGATGGCGCGGATGTTCCGGCGGACTGCGTCGAGGTCGATCTCGACCCATGCCGGGCGGAACTGCTGGGTCACGTCGTCGCGGCGAGGTGACGGACGATGTCGCCGCGGGTCGCGATGCCGACGAGCGCGCCGGCGTCGAGCACGGTGACGTGGGTGACGTCCCGCTCGTGCATGAGCGTGGCGAGGTCCTCGAGCGAGCCGTCGGGGCCGATGGACGGGAACTCTCGTTCCATCACGCCGTCTACCGTCGATGCGATGGCGCGTTTCAGCTCCTCGTCGTAACGCTTCGCGTCGCCGGGCAGCGTGAACTCGATGCCGGGCAGGATCGCGATGGTGGTCGGCAAGTGGAGCCGGGCCTCGGAGATGAGGAGGTCCTCGTCGCGCAGCAGCCCGACGACGGTGCCGGCCTCGTCGACGACGGGCGCGGCGCCGATGCCATGGTCGGCGAGTACGTCGGCCGCGGCGGCGAGACTCTGGTCGGGCCGGAGGGTCGCGACCTCGGTCGTCATGATCTCGCGCACGGCGATGGTGGGCATCAGGCCTCCTGGGCAGGGGAATGGTACGGATCGGCGGCGTCGGCGCCCCGACCGGCCGGCGCCGTGAAGCCCGCGAGGACCTCCGGCAGGGCGGTGATCAGGTCGCCGGCCACCAGGCCAGTATGACCGGCCACGTCGGCGGCGCGGCCGTGCAGCCACGCGCCGGCGGCGCCGGCCTCGAACGGATCGAGGCGCGCGGCGACGAGCGCACCGATCATCCCCGACAGCACGTCGCCCGATCCGGCGGTCGCGAGCCAGGGTCCGCCGGTGGGGTCGATCACCGCCCGTCCGGTCGGCTCGGCGATCACGGCGCCCGGCCCCTTGAGGAGCACGACCGATTCCGAGTGGGCCGCGAGGCCACGCGCCGCGGCCAGGCGGTCGTCGCCGACGGGGTGACGGGCCAGGCGGGCGTACTCGCCCCCGTGGGGCGTGAGGATCGTCGCGGCGCCGGTGCCGGCCCGTGTGCGCAGCGGCGCGACGTCACCGGCGAGCGCGTTGAGCCCGTCGGCGTCGAGCACGATCGGCACGGACAGCTCGGCGACGAGCTGGCGTACGGCAGTCGCGGTGTCGGGATCACGACCGAGTCCGGGTCCGATCACCACCGCCGCGAACCGTGTCGCGAGCTCGAGCAATGGTGCCACTGCCTCGGTCGCGAGCGAGCCGCTCGGCGTCGCGGGCACCCCGGTGGTGATCACCTCACCGCCGGAGGCACTGGCCGCGGTCTGCGCGCCGGGCAGTGCGCACCACACGATCCCGGCGCCGGTACGCATGGCCGCGTGGCTCACCATGAGCGGTGCACCGGTCATCCCCTGCGAGCCGCCGATCACGAGCAGGCCCCCTGCGCTCCATTTCTGCGCGTCGGGCGCGCGCACCGGCAACCACGCGGCGACGTCGTCGCCGGTGGTGACGCCGGTGGAGGGCTCACCCGCGGGGAGGGTGACGTCGATGCCGATGTCGACGACGTCGACCGTTCCGGCGTGCGTCGAGCCCGGCGTGAAGAGGAGTCCGGGTTTGTACGCGGCGAAGCACACGGTGCGGTCGGCACGGACCGCGACGCCGGCTGCATCGATGGCGTCGCCGGCGGAATCGGCACCGAGGACCCGGCCCGTGAGCCCGGCCACACCGGAGGGGACGTCGACGGCGACGCGTGCCCCGTCGAACGTAGCGGTCTCGCGCGCGAACCAGGCGGCATCTCCGTCGAGCGGCGCGCGCAGGCCGGTGCCGAACAGCGCGTCGACGAGCGCGTCAGCTCGCGCCAGCGAACGCGCGCATCGGTCGCGGTCGAACGTGTCGCCGAGCGTGAAGACGTCGACGCGCGCGCCCCAGCTCGCCAGGGCCCCGGCCGCGACATGGCCGTCACCACCGTTGTTGCCCGGCCCGCACACGATCGTGACCCGTCGCCCGTAGGTGCCGCCGAGCTCGGTGCGCACGGCACGGGCCACGGCGCGCCCGGCGCGGCCCATGAGCACGGCTCCGGGAGTTCCGGCGGCGATGGCCCGCTGGTCGGCGGCGCCCATCTGGCGCGGGGTGAGGGCGGGATCCATCGGCGTCAGCCCAACGCCACCGCGACGGCCATCGCGGTGGTGTCGGTGTGGGTGAGACTCAGGTGCCACGTCGCGACACCTCGGCGCTCGGCGAGCTCGGCGGCTTTGGCGTGCAGCGCGATCAGGGGTTGACCGCTGCGGGCGCGGATCACCTCGACGTCTCGCAGCGCGAACTTCCACAAGCCCACACTCATGGCTTTCATCACCGCTTCCTTGGCGCCGAATCGGGCCGCGAGGCGAGGCGCGGGCTCGCGGTGCGCGAACGCGTACTCGCGCTCGGCATCGCTGAACAGACGGGTGAGGAGCCGTTCCCCGCGCCGGTCCATGGCGCGGCGGAACCGGTCGACGTCGACGAGGTCAGTACCGATGCCGAGCACGTGCGGGGCCGGACACGACGCGCTCGGCCCGGCCGGCGTGGGTGTGCCGGCGGGCTCAGCCACGCCGCCAACGGTCCGCGAGGGAGGCAACCGGCTCGGTGAGCAGCGCGGCGATGTCGAGCTCGCCGAGGCGGGAGTCATCGAACGTCGGCTCGGTCTCGGTGACCGCGCCGCGCAGCGCGGCGTAGCGGTGCCGGTACCCCTCGAGCACGCTGCGGGCCGCTCCGGGGGCAAGCCGGTCGTGGAACTGCACGTGGAGCAGGGTCAGGCCCACGGTCTGGGTGCCTTTCACCTCGGGCACGAACACGAGGGTCCGGCCGTCGCTGCGACCGCGGGCGACGGTGACCTCCCGCTCGAGGGCCACGAGCTGCTTGGTGCCCCGCAGCCTGGGGTCGGCCTCCGTGCGGGAGCGGAGCTGGGTCGCGAGCCCGCCCCGGTCGATGACCTGGAGCGTCGCGTCGCGCTCGACGTCTCCGTCGATGCGGTAGCGGGTGAAGCCGGTGACCTGCGCGACGGCCCGGTCGAGCGCCACGACGGTGCGCAGCGCCCGGTAGCTCAGGTTGTCGCGGGCGACTCCGGTGGCGAGCAGCTCCTGCACCAACGGGACACCCAGGAGGCTCTCGTCGGCCCGGGAGATCCCGACGGTCACGGTCTTGGCCTGGTGCTTGATCGCGTCGACCGGGCGGGTGAGCTGCTCGATGGCCTCGGTGAGCGCGGCGGTGAGGTCTTCGACCACGACACTCGGGGTGCCGACCTTGCCGTAGTCCACTTGGTACACGTCGAGCGGGACGATGCCGGTGGCGTAGCGGAGCAAGGAGGCAACCCGCACGGCGGTCGCGGCCTCGAGGCTGCCGTCGTACTCACCGGCGCGCAGGGCATCGAAGAACCGAGCGGTCACGCCGTCGAGCTCGCGTTGCAGCTCGGCGAGCACAACGTCGGGATCCTGGCCCGTGGTGGCGACGGCGGCTTCGATCGCGGCTCGTGCCTCACGCAGCGGCCGGGCCGACGCGTCGATCGCGAGCGCGGCCTCGTAGCCGAACAGGTGGCCGGCCATCGCCGACAGCACGAACGCGAGCGACGGGTGCACGCAGGGAACCCGAATCGTGTCGAGCGCGACCGAGTCGAAACGTGACTCGTCCTCGTTGCTGACCACCACGGCGGCGGCCTTGTGCGCCCGGTATATCGCCAGCTCCTTGGTGACATCATCCGCGTTGGAACCGGACAGGCCGGCGGCGCAGACGAGGATGAGCGGCTCCGACGACAGATCGATGTGCTTCTTGTCCTCGGTGACGTCACAGGCGATCGCCTTGTAACAGAGCTCCGAGAGCTTGATGCGCACCTCCTGGGCGGCGACCCGGTTGGCGCCGTTGCCGACGACAGCCCAGGAGCGCCGTTGCGGCGCGTGGCGCTGGGCCGCGGCCGCGATGTCGGCGCGCCGCTCGAGCACGACGGCCATCGCGTCCGGAAGGTCACGCAGCCCCGCGAGCAGGCTCGCGTCGGCTGTGGTACCGCCGGAGGCGGTCGGCGCCACGCCGGTGAGGTCGTCCGCGAGCGCGAACGCGAGGAGGAACCCCGCAGCGATCTGCGCGTAGAAGGCCTTCGTCGACGCGACGCTCATCTCCACGTCACGCCCGTCGGAGGTGTAGAGCACGCCGTCGGCCCGGTCAACGAGATCGCTGTGACGCCGGTTCACGATCGCGACGACCGCGGCGCCGCGAGCGCGCACGAGGTCCACCGTGCGGTTGGTGTCGGTCGTGGTGCCGCTCTGGCTGATCGCGACCACGAGCGTGTCGATCATGTCGGCGCCGAGGCGAAAGCCCGACAGCTCGGTGGCAGGCACGGCTTCGACGTGGATGCCGCCCTTGGCCTCGACCGCGCCGGCGAGCACGAGAGCGAGGCTCTGACCGGCCACGGCGGCCGTGCCCTGGCCGATCACCAGCACCCGGCGGATCTCACCGGAGCGCAGACGGGCTCGTAGATGATCGGGCAACGTCTCGGGGCCGAGCACCACGGCGAGGCGGCCGTCGCGTTCGACGAGCTTGCCGCGCAAGGTCTTGCGGAACGAGCCGGGCGCCTCGGAGATCTCCTTGAGGAGGAAGTGGGTGTAGTCGCCGCGGTCGATGTCGCGGGTCGTGATCTGGGCGACCGACACGTCGGCGTCGGTGAACGGAAGCTCCGTGCCGTCGTAGGCCTGACGGCGAATTCCGGCAAGCGTGCCCGCGCCGGGGGCGTCGAGCTCGACGACCTGACCGCGACTCGACTCGGCGTGCGCGACATCCGCGGGCGTCTCGCCGTCCATACGCACGTAACGCCCCGTCTCTTCGACCAACCCGTAGGGCTCACTGGCGACGATGAACGCGTCCTCGGCGAGTCCGACATAGAGCGCTTGTCCGCTGCCCCGCAGCGCGAGCAACAGCCGATCGGGGTCGGCCGCGGTACTCGCACCAATCGCGACGGAGCCCTCGAAACCGGCGACGGCAGAGCGGAACGCCTCGGCGGGCGTGTCGCCGGCGCGCATCCGGTGGGCCGTGAGGGTGGGGATGACCTTGGCGTCGGTGGTGATCTCGCGGGCGAGGTCGAGGCCTTCGAGCGCGACGACGTCGGCGTGATTGTCGACGTCGCCGTTGAGCGCCGCGATCACGTATGGGCCCGTCACGTACGGGCCGGTCTCGTCGTGGCGTTCGTCACTGTTGAGCGGGTGCGCGTTGGCTTCGGAGATGATCCCGACGCTGGCCCAACGGGTGTGGCCCAGCACGGTCACCTGCGCGGTCTCATTCGCGAGCGCGAGGTGCAGGAGCGCGTCCGCGCGGATCGCACGGCGCAGCGTGGCGGTGTTGTCACCCAGCTCGCCGATCTCGGCCGCGGCCTTGTACACGAACGACACGAGCCCGTCGGGGGTGCGCAGCGCGCCCGAACGGAACAGCGGATCCGCGCCGCGCTCCGCGACGAGGCGGGAAACGGTGGGGTCGGCGAGGTCGAGCGCGTGGTCGCGCACGAGGAGGTGGAGGCCGGCCGAGTCGCGGCCGCGCACCTCGAGCCGGTCGATGGCGCTGAGCGCGACCTGCACGGCCCAGAACCCGTCGATCGCCGCGCCGGTCGGCCGCTCACCCGCGAGATCGGCCACGGCGCGGGCGGTGCGGATCCGGTCGCGCCCGATCGCCCAGAGGGCGTCCTTCAGCCGGACCAGCTCGGTGCTGACCGCTTCGAGCTGCGCGGGGGTGAGGCCGGCATCGTCCCCGTCGAGGAGCTGGTCCACCCGGGCGACGAGCACGTCGATGTCCGCGACCCGTTCGGCCAACTCGATGGTCGCCGCCGGCTCGCCGAGCAGGGCCCGGACGCCGGGCGTGCCCCGCAGGGCCTGGTCGGCTCGCTCGACGTGGGTGGCGGCTTCGGCCACCGCGCCGGTCAGGCCGGCGGTCAGATCGCGGGACTCCAACGCCGCAAGCAGGTGGCCGTGCGCGGCGCGCAGCTCGGCGGCCACGTCGGAGATCGTTGGAGCCGGCCGGCCGGCAGGCCGACCGAGAACGGCGATGATGCCGCACATGGGCGGTTCCTCCCTCGCGAACTGGAACCCCTGCCCCGCCCGGGGAATCCGCCGAGTCTACGGCCGCCGACCCGCACCCCCGCCCGCAAGCGGTGAGGCACCGAGAGAGTCTTCGATCGTTCCCGGCAACCCGAGCACTCACCACGCCCGCGCGAGTGCCGACGGTGTCACCCGCGCCGCCATCGGCGACGACAGAGGACAATGACGGCACGAGACTGACAGGGTCCGTATTGCCCGGGACGCGTACCCGGAATCGACGGTCCGCGGCATCATGGGGCGAATGAGCACTGATCAGCTCTCGGTCTTCTTCGGCCTCCTGGCCGTCGGTGCCCTCGCGCTCGGCGGGTTGGCACTTGTCGGAAGTGTCGTGAGCAGGATCGGCCAACGAGCGGTGGAGCTGCGGCCGCTGCTGCTCCCACTTGCCTTCGTCGTCGCGGTGATCGCCACCGCCGGAAGCCTGTACTACTCCGAAATCGCCCACTACACGCCGTGTGAGCTCTGCTGGTACCAGCGCATCTGCATGTATCCGCTCACCGTGGTGCTCGGAGTAGCGCTGCTGCGTCGCGACGACCGGGGCGGTCTGTACGCGCTGCCGCTGGCCGTAGCGGGCCTCGGGGTCTCCATCTACCACTACCAGCTGCAGATGTTCCCCGAACAGGGATCGTCGTGCGACACCGTCGCGCCGTGCACGTTCCAGTGGGTGGACACCTTGGGGTTCATGTCGATCCCGTTCATGGCCGGCTGCGGCTTTCTCGCGGTCATCGGACTGGCGACGCTGTCACTCCGCCTCGACTCCCAACCCGACAACGGTGATGACGTCGACGAGCTCGTCGGCCCCCCCACCAGTGAGGTGCTGCGATGAACAGCCGACCCCGCCACAACAAGAGTCGCCGGCCCAAGTCCGCTCTGACGTCCAAGAAGACGGCCACGTCGTCACGCGTGTGGTGGATCGGCGGTGGGCTCGTCGTGGTCGTGCTGGTCGCGTTGATCATCGCCAGCATCGCGGGTTCGTCGGGCGACACCTCCGGCGACGGCGTTGCGCAGGTGTCATCGGTGGAGCTCCTGGGCGCGGACCTGCCCGAGTTCACGAGCACCGAGGACGACCCCGCGGTCGGGACGCCCGCGCCGGGGATCGAAGCCGCCGAGTTCGACGACACGCCGGTCACGGTCGACTTCGGCGACGGCAACTCGAAGGTCATCGTGTTCTTCGCCCACTGGTGCCCGCACTGCCAGGCCGAGCTCCCGCGCCTGACCGAGTGGTTGGATACCCACGAGGTCCCGGCGGGCGTGGACATCATCGCGATCAACACCGGCGTCGATGAGGGCGCACCGAACTACCCGCCGTCGTCATGGTACGAAGACGTCGGCTGGCCCGAGCAGGTGCTGCGGGACTCGTCCGACAGCGCCATCGCCCGCGCCTACGGGCTTTCCGGGTACCCCTTTGTCGTCGTGGTCGACGGCGAAGCCAACGTGCTCGCTCGGTCCAGCGGAGAGCTCAGCGCCGAGCAGTGGGAAGGCCTGCTCGAGCTGGCCGCCGCCGGTTCGACCACCGCGACCCAGTGACCGGGCTGGGTTGCCGACCGGATCGACCGTCACGGTCAAGCCGATCGTAGGGACCAATGCCTGCCCCGACCCCGCTCTCCGCAAGGAATGCTCGCCACGCGGTGCTCACCCTGCCGCGAACGGATGGGGGTCAGGCGTCCGTGGGCGCCCCGAGGTGGGTGATGAGGCTGGCGGCGAGGCGGTCGACGAGGGCTCTGGCGGTCTCGTCGGTGGGGGCTTCGACCATGATCCGCACGACGGGCTCGGTGCCGGATGGTCGGACGAGGACTCGTCCGCCGTCGCCCAGCTCCGCCTTCACCGCGCGCACCTCGGCCCAGAAGTCGGCCGCGCGCTCGAGGCCGTCCCGGTCGGCCACCGCGACGTTGGCCAGCTCCTGGGGCAGGCGCGTCACCATCGCCGCCAGCTCGGAGAGTGGGACACCGGCCCGGTGCATCACGTCGAGCAGGAGCATCCCGGTCAGCGTCCCGTCTCCGGTCATGGCGTGCTCGGCGAAGATCACGTGGCCCGACTGCTCGCCACCCAGCACGAGCCCGTCACGGTCCATTGCCTCGCGTACGTGGCGGTCACCGACCGGTGTCACCACGATGTCGATCTGTTCTGCGGCGAGGGCGCGTCGCAGCCCGAGGTTCGACATCACCGTCACCGCGATGGTGCGGTGGGCCAACGCGCCGCGCGTCGCGAGATCGCGGGCACACACCGCCAGGATCTGGTCGCCATCCACCAACGCGCCGCGCTCGTCGACCGCGATCACCCGATCCGCGTCACCGTCGAACGCGAGACCGGCTGCCGCGCCGCGCGCCACGACCTCGCGCTGCAGCCCACTCGGGTCGGTCGAGCCGCACCCGGCGTTGATGTTGGTCCCGTCGGGGGTGATGTGCAGCGCCGTGACCGTCGCGCCGGCGGCCCGCAGCGCCCGGGGCGCGACCCGCGACGCCGCGCCGTGACCGCAGTCCACGACGACCGACACGCCGTCCAGGGTGCGACCGTCGAGTGCGCCGACGAGATGGTCGACGTAGCCGTCGACGAGATCGGCGGCCGGCGTCACCGTGCCCACCGCGGCACCCGATTCGCCGCCTGGTTCGCCGTCGTGCGAGGCGTCGGGCGATCCATCGAGCACGCGGATCAGCTCGGCTTCGAGCGCGGCCTCCACGTCGTCGGCGAGCTTGCGGCCCCCGGCGGCGAAGAGCTTGATGCCGTTGTCGGCGAACGGGTTGTGGCTGGCCGAGATGACCGCCCCGGAGCCCGCCGCGGTTGCGAACGCGACGGCCGGGGTGGGCACCACGCCCATCGTGGCGACCGCGGCGCCCCCGGCGGTGAGTCCGGCCACGAGCGCGGCTTCGAGCATCGGGCCCGATCGGCGGGTGTCTCGACCGATCACGAACGGGCCGTCGAGGACCCGCGCCGCGGCGCGACCGAGCGCGACCACGAGCTCGGGAGTGATATCGACGTTCGCGACCCCGCGGATCCCGTCGGTGCCGAAGCGCACCGGGCTGCTACCGCTTGGAGTACTGCGGCGCCTTGCGCGCCTTGTGGAGGCCGTACTTCTTGCGCTCCACACGGCGGGAGTCACGCGTGAGGAGACCGGCCTTCTTGAGCGTCGGGCGGGCCTCGGCGTCGAGGGCAAGCAGGGCCCGGGCGATGCCCAGCCTGAGCGCGCCGGCCTGGCCGTTCACACCGCCGCCGTGGACCGTCGCGTCGACGTCGTAGACCTCGACGGTCTCGGTGACCCGCAGCGGCTCGGTGGCCACGACCCGTTGCACGGGCGTGGGGAAGTAGTGCTCGAACTCGCGCCCGTTGACGGTGATCTTGCCGGTGCCGGGACGCAGCCGCACGCGTGCGACCGCCTCCTTGCGACGTCCGGTGCTCTGTACCAGGGGCTTGGGCAACGCGAGACCTTTCGGGACTGAGGGGTGACCGGTTAGCGCCGCGCGCGCTTGTCGAGCGCGTACGGCTCGGGCCGTTGCGCGGAGTGCGGGTGGGTCGGACCCGAGTAGGTGCGCATCTTCTTGAGCATGGACCGACCGAGGCGACCCTTCGGCAGCATCCCCTTCACCGCGAGATGGACCACTCGCTCGGGGTGGCGCTCCAACATCCGCTCGAGGGACTCCTGGGTGAGCCCGCCCGGGTAGCCGGAGTGGCGGTAGTACTGCTTGGCCATGGCCTTGCGAGCCGAGACGTCCATCTTGGAGGCGTTGACGACGACCACGTGGTCCCCCACGTCGACCTGGGGCGCCCACGTCGGCTTGTGCTTCCCGCGCAGCAGCGTCGCGATCTCACTGGCCATACGGCCGAGCGTCGCGCCCTCGGCGTCGATGACGTGCCAGACGCGCTGAATGTCGGATGCTTTCGGGGTGAAGGTCTGCATGGTCCTTAGAGATGGTCCTACGAGATCACGATCCGGCCCTCGGCCCAATGGCCCGAGGGGGTTACCCCGACTCGCAGGGCAACAGGTGATTCTACGTCAGCCAGGGTTGGCCGGCAATCCGGGCCTGGCCGGACGGGCCAGGCCAGACGAGCGCGGCCGGCGGTCCGGACGCCTGAGCGCCCCGAGCGGCGAGCACTTCGGGGGCCTCCGGGACCCCCTCAGGCACCCAGCAGAGCCGCCGGTAGGCTCGCATCATGACCGATACCGCCCCGGCCGATGCCGCGCTCGAGGTGCTCCTCGGTGCTGATCTGGACCCCATCGTCGACATGGTGCTGCGCCGACGGGACGGCGGCTACGAGGCCCTCGCCCATGACGGGGCCGTGCGGTTCCGCCGCACCGGTCCGGGCCCGGACGGCTACGAGACGACCGCGGTCGAAGGTGCCAACCCGCTCGGCTCGGTCGCGACCGACCGGTTCAGCCCCCTGGTGAACGAGCAGGCCAACCGCTATCCGACCCGCACCGCGAACTCGTACCCGTTCGCGTTCGATCACACCGCGCAGCTCTTCGACTCGCCGGCCGCGCCCGACCTGTGCGTGATCCACTCCGCCGCGCACAACTGGGAAGACCAGGGTGGCCACCGCGGCGAGCACGGCTCGATCGGCCTCGTGCAGGCCCGGGCGCCGTGGATCATCGCCGGCCAGGGGGTGCGGGCCGAGGGGGTGGTCGCGCGATCGGCCCGGGTCGTCGACGTCGCGCCGACCGTCGCGGCACTGTTGGGTTGTCAGCCGGTCGGACGCAACGATCGTGGCGAGATCTACCTGGAAGGCCAGGACGGCGAGGTTCGCCGCGATGTGCTCGAACCCGGCGCCGAACCGCCGAGCATCGTGGTCGGCTGCCTGTTCGACGGCACGAACTCGAACGTGTTGTACGACATGGCCGCTCGGGGCGAGGCGCCCAACGTGGCCCGGCTCATCGAGATGGGTACCGCGTTCGGCCACGGTGCCATGTCGGGTCTGCCGACCGTCACGCTCGCCAACCACACGTCGATCATGACCGCGCGGCTGCCCGGCCACCACGGCATCCTGCACAACGCCTGGTTCGACCGGTCCCGCGGCGAGCAGATCATCACGAACTCCTCGGCGACCTGGCCGACCGCGATGCAACACGTGACACCGGGCGTGGAGTCCCTGCACGACGCGATCCATCGCAGCTTCCCCGCCGCGTTCACCGCCGCGGTCAACGAGCCGTGTGACATCGGCGCGGACTACTCCACGTTCGAGTTCTTCCGACGCGGCGAGGTGCCGCCGATTCCGTCATCGCCCGACGGGCTGCCGCACACGACGGAGCGGTTCGTGCGGCCGTCGAAGGACTACTCGTGGTCGTCGATCGTCGACCACATGGGAGTCGACCAAGCCGTCGGGATCCTCGGTGGGAGCTACCGGGACGAGCCGTATCCGTTGCCGCGGTTCTTGTTCGCCAACTTCACCCTCACCGACTCGGCCATGCACGAAGGCGGCCCGTACTCGGAGATCGCGGCGGCCTCGGTGCGCGACAGCGACGCTCGTCTCGGTGAGATCCTCGCCGCGGTCGAACGGGCCGGCGTGTGGGACGACGCCGCGTTCTTCCTCGTCGCCGACCACGGCATGGAGGAGAACGACCCGTCGGTGCGTGGTGACTGGGACGTCAATCTGCGCGAAGCCGGCATCAAGTTCCGCGACGAGGGCTACTCCTTCATCTACGTCGACGAGGAGTGAGCGGCGGGCCCGGCGGGCCATGAGTGTCCGTGCCGGCCCATAGGATCACGACCGAAGCTCGCGAACGGATCATGCGAGCACGCGGGAGGGCCAGGGTGGCGGGACGACGCAAGCCGACGAAGACGTCGAACTTCGGTGTCGGACGGCGCGAGAACCACGACGCGAGCGCCTTCTACGAACGTTTCGTGGCACCCGAGCTCTCCGATGACGACGCGGTGCCGCCGCCGTTGCCGGTCGACGAGCCGTTCCAGAAGGGCGACGCGCGCTCGATGGACGCAGTCGCGCCGGGCTCGGTCGCGTTGGTCGTCACCTCACCGCCGTACTTCGCGGGCAAGCAGTACGAGGAGGAGCTCGAACGCGACGGCATCCCCAGCTCCTACGTCGAGTACCTCGACCTGCTGCGTGACGTCTTCGCCGAATGCGAGCGCAAGCTGGAGCCCGGCGGTCGGATCGCGGTCAACGTCGCCAACCTCGGCCGCAAGCCCTACCGGAGCCTCTCGGCCGACGTGATCAGGATCCTCCAGGACGACCTCGGGATGCTGCTGCGCGGCGAGGTGGTGTGGCGCAAGGGCATCGGCGACGTCGGCGCCGCGGGCAACTGCGCGTGGGGCTCGTACCGCACGCCGGCGAACCCCGTGCTGCGCGACGTGTCCGAACGCGTCGTCATCGCGAGCAAGGGCCGGTTCGACCGGGCCAAGCCCGCCAAGGTTCGGCGCGAACAGGGGCTGCCGGCTGAGACCGACATCGACGCGGACGCGTTCATGGCCGCCACGCTGGACGTGTGGGACATCGAGCCCGAGCGCGCGAAACGGGTCCACCATCCGGCTCCGTTCCCGGTCGAGCTGCCGGAACGGCTGATCTGGCTCTACACCTACCGAAACGACCTCGTGCTCGATCCCTTCATGGGCTCCGGCTCGACGCTCGTGGCGGCGGCGCGACACGACCGCCGCTACGTCGGCTACGACCTCGATCCCGAATACGTCGACCTGGCACGCGCGCGCGTCGAACAGGAGCCGGCCCAGCCGCGACCACAAGCCCTCGAGCCCCGGGCGTCTGGCGCCGAAGACGAAGACGAAGACGAAGACGAAGACTTCCAGACCCGATCGACCCACGAAGGCAAGGCCGCGCACGCCCTGGCCGCCCAGATGCTCGAAGAGGCCGGCTTTCGAATCGTGCACAAGAACAAGCGCGTGCGCGGCACCGGCGCGACGATCAGCTACGTAGCACTCGATGCCGACGAACGCCCCTGGCACTTCGACGTCTCCGGCGCGTTCACCGGGACGCGAAACGGTTTCCAACGCACCGACGCCGTGTGGCAGTCGCTCGGCCGGGCCTACGTGCTCACGCGGCCGGGCCACGAGGTCGAGCGGCTCGTGTTCCTCACCTCCCACCTACCCTGGCCGGGCAGCGAAGCAGACACGGCGCTTCGAGCCGCGGGCACCGAGGGGTTCTTCGATGCCATCGCGATGCGCTCCGACGAGGGCTTCGCGCGGCTGGCCGCCTACGCCAGTGGCGTCCAGACACCACTGCCCGGTTTCTGGACCGAGCGCGATCTCGACCGCCGGTGAGCTCGTTCCAGTCCTCGTCGGTCGCGCAGGGTCGGCAATTCGCCCAGCAGTGCGACTCCCTGCTGGGCGGGTACGGCTACACCCTCGAGGGCAGCCGGAAGGTCCCGGGCATCGGCGTCGAGGTCGACCAGATCGCTCGCAGCCCCGGCGGAACGAAGGTGTGGTTCGAGTACAAGGGCAGCATCCAGGGCACCCGACCAGGCCTGCTTCGCACCGACACGCTCAAGAAGGCCGTGGCCAACGGGGCGCTCATCGCCGGTCTCGAAGACCATCCGCCCTACATCGTGTTGACGTCGCACCTTCCGACCGGCGGTGCCGGACAGGAGATGCTCGAGACCGCGAACCGGCTCGGCTACTTCGCCGATGTCGTCTGCATCTACGACCCGAAGGACCAGCTCCGGCTCAAGGAGTTGTAGCTCGGCCCGAGGCCGGCCGATGTCGGCGACGCGGCGCGCTCAGCCGCTCCCGGCGCCGACGAGCGTGCCGATCCCGAACGTCGCGCCGGCCGCAAGGGCCCCGATGGCAACCATGCGCACGCCCGAACGAAGCGGCGGGCGCCCGGTGAACACCGAGATGGCCGCGCCGACCAACATGAGCGCGATCGCCGAGACCGCCGCGGCCGTACCGATCGCGGCGGTCCCGCTGAGGAGCACGAACGGGATGAGCGGCAGTACCGCGCCGATCGCGAAGGCCGCGAACGAGAAGACCGCCGCAACCCAGGGCGAGCCGAGCGAGCCTGGGTCGATACCGAGCTCTTCGCGCGCCATCGTGTCGAGCGCGACATCGGGGCTGCGCATGATCCGCTCGACGATCGAGCGAGCCTCGTCGGCATCGATCCCCTTGGCCCGGTAGATCAGCTCGAGCTCCTCAGCCTCTTCAGCCGGGTACTCGGCCAGCTCGGCTCGCTCGATGCGCAGCTCGTTCTCGTACAGCTCGCGCTGGGAACGCACCGACACCCATTCGCCCGCCGCCATCGAGAACGCGCCCGCGACGAGCCCGGCGGCCCCGGCGAGCACGACGAAGCCGCGGTCCGATGTTCCCCCGGCGACACCCATGACCAGCGAGAGGTTCGACACCAATCCGTCGTTGACTCCGAACACCGCGGCCCGCAGCGCACCGCCCGCGCCGGCGCGGTGGCGTCCTTCGGACGCGGCGATGCGGCCACCGGCCGAATCACCTCCGCGCAGCGCCGCCACGACCCGAACGTGAGCGGCCTCCTGTTCGGCCATGGCCTCCGGCGCGTCGGCGACGTTGCCGTACTTGGCCGCGGCAGCCGACTCTCCCCGCTGCACCATTGACAGCACGGCGTCGGGGCCGAGCCAGCGGGTCAGCCAGACGAGCGTCCGTGTCCGAAACGGCAGACGGGGAGGCTTCGGGTCTCCGTCGCTCAGCTCGGCCAGCTTCGCGAGCCAGTGATCGGCGTGGCGCGCCTCGGCTTCGGCCAGGGAGGTGAACACGTCCTTGCGGCCGGGATCCTTGGTCCGTTCGGCCAGCGCTCGGTACAACGTCGCGCCGGCGAGCTCTTCGGCCCACAGCTCCCGGTAGCGTGTTGCCGTGTCGTCGGATTCGCGGGACATCGCAGCACTCAGGGTAGCGACCCTCAAGGCGCAGCCCGGCGCCGCCGATCCAAGGCGCATGCGACGTCTTCACACCACCATGTTGGTTGTACTGGCCGCGGCCACGTTCGCGTTCGCGTTCGCGGGATGCAGCTCGGTCGAGAGCGCGGTCGAGAAGGCCACCGGCTGCAAGGTAGATGTCGATGATGAGCAAGCCAGCACCGAGTGCAAGGACGGCAAGGGCTCGGTCAGCCTGGGCGACTCGGCCAAGATCCCGAAAGGCTTCCCCACCGCCGACGTCCCCCTCCCCGACGGCAAGCTCATCTCCGCGATCTCGACCAAGATCAGCGGCGACCAGGGCTACAACCTCAGCTACACGTTCGACGGCTCGATCTCCAATGCCGCCAAGGACTACAAGCAGACGTTGCGCGCCGCAGGCTTCACCGTGGACGACTCCGACTCGTTCAGCGCCGGTGACGGCGCGATCACCGGGTTCACCGCCGCGCGCGACGACTGGAAGGTGACCGTCGTCGGCGGTGGGGGCAGCTCCGACGATGACAGCGGCGCGGTGTCGGTCACCGTCGTGTCCAGCGGTGAATCAGGTTCGTCGAGCTAGCCGTCGTTCCTAGGCCGGCGTCTCGTCGGCCCGGTCGGTGTCATAGCCGACGGACCAGAGACACAAGCCGTGGGGAGGCGCGATCGGCGCCGCGGCACCGCGATCGCGCGTGCGCAGGATCGCGAGCATCTCGCCCGGGGCTCGCCGCCCGCGCCCGGCGTCGACCAGGGTGCCCACGATCGAGCGCACCATCTGCCAGCAGAACGCCTGCGCTCGGATCTCGTATCGCCACACCCCGTCGCCGAGCTCACACCAGCGCGACTCGAGCACGCGCCGGATCGTCGTCGAACCCGCCGGGCCCTTGCGACAGAACGCCGCGAAGTCGTGCTCACCGGCGAAGGGATCCGAGGCGAGCCGCAGCCGTGACCGGTCGAGCGGATCCGGGACCCACCACGCGTAGCGAGCGAGGAACGGGTCGGGTTGCGGTCGGTTCACGATCGTGTACCGGTACGAGCGCCAGCTCGCGGAACGGCGCGCATCGAAGGAGGCGTCGACGATCTCGGCATCACGAACGATGATCTCGGGCGCGAGCATGCCGTTCAGTGATCCCTGGAGCTGCCACGGGTCGAGACCCGGATCGGCGTCGAAGCTGACGACCTGGCCCCAGGCGTGCACGCCCGCATCGGTACGGCCGGCGCAGGTGAGGGGAACGGGGTGGCGCATCACCCGCTCGAGCGCGCGCCCGAGGACCCCTGCGACGGTCCGTACGTCGCGCTGGTTGGCGAACCCGCGAAAGTTCGTCCCGTCGTAGGCGAGCACGAGGCGGCAACGGGGCGGATCCTCGGCCGACTCGAACAAGGTCATGGGACCGGATGGGAGCTAGACGAGCTCGATGCGCGCCATCGGAGCGCGGTCGCCCGGTCGGTTCCCCAGCTTGAGGATGCGCAGGTAGCCGCCGTTGCGGTCCGCGTAGCGAGGCCCGATCTCGTGGAAGAGCCGGTAGGTGGCGTCGACATCGTGGAGCGTGGCGACGACCTGACGCTGATGGTGCAGACCGCCCTTCTTCGCCTTGGTGATGAGCCGTTCGGCGTAGGGACGCAGCGTCTTGGCCTTCGCGACCGTGGTGACGATCGCCTCGGCCTCGAACAGGTTCGCGGCGAGGTTCGCCATCATGTGACGGTGATGGGCCGGGCTACCGCCGAAACGCGGACCCTTGGGCGGTGCGGGCATCGCCTACTCCTTGACCCGCAAGGACAGGCCCCGCTCGTCGAGCTTCTGGAGCACCTCGTCCAGTGACTTGGAGCCGAAGTTCGTGATCGCGAGCAGGTCGTCCTCGGTCTTCTGCACGAGCTGGCCGATGGTGTCCACCCGCGCCCGCTTGAGGCAGTTGCGCGGGCGCTCCGAGAGATCGAGCTCCTCGATCGCCAGCTCCAGGTCGGGCGACATCGCCGTGACCGGCGCCACCTCGCCCAGCTCGAGGCTGGGTGCCTCGTCCGAGAGGCTCGCGATGAGACCGACGAGGTTGCCGAGTGTCGCCCCGGCCGACGCGAGCGCGTCGCGCGGGTCGATCGAAGCGTCGGTCTCGATCTCGATGGTGAGGCGATCGAAGTTGGTGTCCTGCTCGACGCGCGTCGGCTCGACCTCGAACGCCACCCGCCGCACGGGCGAGAAGATCGCGTCGACCGGGATCACACCGATCGGCGCGCCCGGACGCTTGGTCTTCTCGGCCGAGACGTAGCCGCGGCCCTGTTCGACGGTGAGGTCGAACGCGAGGCGACCCTTGGCGTTGACCATGGCGAGGTGCATCACGGTGTTGAGAATCTCGACGTCGGAGGTGAGCTGGATGTCGGCGGCGGTGATCTCCGCCGGACCGCGCGCATCGAGCCGGAGCGTGACCGGCTCCTCTGCGACACACCGGAGCACCAGATCCTTGAGGTTCAAGATCAGGTCGGTGGCGTCTTCCTTGACGCCCGGGATCACGTCGAGCTCGTGGAGCGCGTCGTCGAAACGGATCTGGGTGACCGCGGCGCCGGGGATCGACGACAGCAGCGTGCGACGCAGACTGTTGCCGAGGGTGTGGCCGAATCCGGGTTCGAGCGGAGAGATCACGAAACGCTGCGTATTGCCTTCCGGCTCGAGCGCTTCGATCTCGGGACGCTGGATGATCAGCATGAGGCGTTTCCTTACTTCGAGTAGAGCTCGACGATGAGCTGTTCGCGCACCGGTACGTCGATCTGCTCCCGCAGCGGGATCTCACGCACGGTGGCGCGATGGTCGGGAGTGGCCACGTCGAGCCACTGCGGTGCGGCACGGTCGATCGTGTCGAGATTGTGGCGGATGACGATCATTGCCTTGGCTTTCGGACTGAGCTCGACAACGTCGCCCTTGCGAAGCGCATAGGACGGGATCGTGACCCGCTTGCCGTTGACGAGCACGTGTCCGTGACGCACGAACTGGCGGGCCTGGCTACGGCTGGCCCCGAAATTGGCGCGGAACACGACGTTGTCGAGGCGGAGCTCGAGTGCTCGCAGCAGGTTCTCGCCCGTGATCCCGTCCTGTCCGGCCGCGCTCTGGTAAAGGTTGTGGAACTGCTTCTCGAGCAACCCGTAGATCCGACGGGCCTTCTGCTTCTCACGCAGCTGGAGCAAGTACTCGCTCTCGCGGATCCGGCCCCGGCCGTGGATTCCCGGCGGGTACGGGCGCCGCTCGATCGGGCACCGCATCGTGTCGCATTTGGCGCCCTTCAGAAACAGCTTCATGCGCTCGCGCCGGCAGAGCCGACAGACCGGTCCGGTGTATCGAGCCACCGCTCAGACCCTCCGGCGCTTGGAGAGGCGGCAACCGTTGTGCGGGATGGGCGTGACGTCCTTGATGCCGAGCACCTCGATGCCGGCGCTCTGAATCGACCGGATCGCGGTCTCCCGACCCGAACCCGGTCCCTTCACGACGACGTCGACCTTGCGCACGCCGTGTTCCATCGCCCGGCGCGACGCCGTCTCCGCCGCGAGCTGCGCGGCGAATGGCGTCGACTTGCGCGAGCCCTTGAACCCGACGTTGCCCGACGACGCCCAGCAGAGCGTGTTGCCCTGCTGGTCGGAGAACGACACGATCGTGTTGTTGAACGATGACTTGATGTGCGCGATCCCGTGCGTGACGTTCTTACGTTCACGCCGACGGGGACGACGACCACCTGCGGCCGGTTTCGCCAACTGCTTCCCTCTCGAACTCGTGGACGACTACTTCGCGGCTTTCTTACGACCGGCGACCGTCTTCTTCGGACCCTTGCGTGACCGGGCATTGGTGCGGGTCCGCTGACCACGCACCGGGAGGCCCCGGCGGTGACGGATCCCCTGGTAGCTGCCGATCTCGATCTTGCGCTTGATGTGACCCTGCACCTCACGACGCAGGTCACCCTCGACCCTGAGGCCCTGATCGATCCAGTTGCGGAGCGTCGAGACCTCTTCTTCGGTGAGGTCCCGTACCCGCGTGTCGACTGAGATATCACACGCCTCGCACACCCCGCGCGCGGTGGAGCGCCCGATCCCGAAGATGTACGTCAGCGAGATCTCGAGACGTTTCTCGCGGGGTATGTCGACACCGGCAATGCGGGCCATCGCTATCTCTCCATCTTCGGTGCTGCTCCTAGCCCTGCCGCTGCTTGTGGCGCGGGTTCTCGCAGATGACCCGGACCGAACCGTGTCGGCGGATCACCTTGCACTTCTCACACATCTTCTTGACCGACGGCCGGACCTTCACTGCTGCCTCGTCTGCTTCGTGCTACTTGTAGCGGTAGGTGATTCGGCCGCGAGAAAGGTCGTACGGGGTCAACTCGACCTGCACGCGGTCGCCCGGAAGGATGCGGATGTAGTGCATCCGCATCTTCCCGGAGATATGGGCGAGGACCTTGTGACCATTCTCGAGCTCGACTCGGAACATCGCGTTGGGGAGGGGCTCAACGACCGTCCCCTCAACGAGGATCGTGTCGTCTTTGGGCTTGGCGACGGTGCACCACCTGCGTGCTCGGGGCGCGCAAGGAGCACGCCAAGAAAGGACCTCGGAACCGACCGGCAAGGCTACACCCTCGACGCGCAGCTCGACAATCGGGGCGTTGTCGGCCGTCATGGCCGGTTCGGGACCGCCCACTCCCAGCTCGTTCGCAGGGAACGTACAGGTAGACGGCCGAGCGTGACACCATGTCCAGCCCGTCACCCGTGCCCGCCAGCGGCTCCGACGGTACGTCGGGATCGGGTGAGCGCCTGCTGGTCGTCGACGACGAGGCCGCGCTCGTCGACCTGGTCGGCGACGCGCCCGAAGATCTCCGGACGGGCTTCGGCCACGGCGGCGACGACTACGTGACGAAGCCGTTCAGCCTCGAGGAGCTGAACTTCCGCATCCAGGCAGTGCTCCGCCGGAGCAGGGGATCGGCGGCCGAAGACGGCGAGACCCTCGGCTGCGCAGACCTGCGAATGGACGTCGACGCCCACCGGGTCTGGCGGGCAGACGACGAGGTCGAGCTGTCGCCCACCGAGTTTCGTCTCCTGCGCTTCCTCCTGATCAACCGGGGCCGTGTGCTCTCCAAGAGCCAGATCCTCGACCACGTCTGGCAGTACGACTTCGACGGTGACGGCTCGGTCGTCGAGACCTACATCAGCTATCTGCGCAAGAAGCTCGACCGCGGCGGGCCGAGCATGATCCGAACGGTCCGCGGGTTCGGCTACTCGGTGCAGGAACCCGACGCCGCGTCGTGACCATCAAGGCTCGGCTGACCATCGCGGTGGTGGCGGTGCTCGTCGTCGCGACGGCGACCCTGGGGTGGGTGATGGTCACCTCGACGCGGCGAACGCTGACGAACCAGATCGACGACGAATTGCGCACCATTGCCCGGCGGCGGCCCGACACCGCCGCCGCGGCCACGGCCCCCCAGGGTGAAGACGAGTACCGCGCCACGACAGACCTGGTGTACTCGGCGGATGGCGAGCCGATCTCGCTTCGTCGCGCCGGAGATCCCGACGATCCCGACGCCCTCCCGTCGCTGCCCGAGATCCCGAGCACCCAGCTCGACGAGATCCTCGAACGCGTCGTGACCAGGCCTGCGGTCGACGGCGACACCCACTACCGCGTCCTGGCCGAGCGACTGGGCAACGGTGACTACCGAATCCTGGCCACCTCCCTCAGCGAGACCGACACGGCCGTGTCGCGACTCCTCGTCGTCTTCCTGGTCACCGGCCTGGTCGTGCTCGTGATCGGCGCGCTCACGTCGTGGGTCGTGATCCGCCGGGGACTGCGTCCGGTCGATCGGATGAT